>MDTC01237500.1_pt1 | contig 10645 bp, 13 predicted proteins | sample 811181 | NCBI WGS metagenome assembly MDTC01 (sample SAMN05326644, study PRJNA326480) | marine metagenome | isolation source: seawater | place: Pacific Ocean: North | collected 2011 | reverse complement strand
GAAAAAATCAAGGTCTAAGCAACCGTAAATTTTTGCGTACGGATATCTTGTAATGAAAGTGCAACCTATTTTACGCCTAAAGAAGATCTCTAAGGCATTTGGTTCTTTTCAAGCTGTAAAGGACATAAATCTAGAAATCTTTGAAGGGGAATTTTTCACTATTGTTGGCCCATCTGGAAGTGGTAAATCCACCCTTATAAGATTGCTTGTTGGAATGGATGATTTAACCTCGGGTGAAATTTATCTCCGAGATAAGCGGATTGACAAAACACCTGCAAATTTGCGACCGACTTGCATGGTTTTTCAATCTCTCGCCCTTTTCCCACATATGTCAGTAGGACAAAATATTGAATTCCCCCTCAAATTAAAAAAAATGGCACCTAACGACCGCAAACAAAAATCCCTTGAACTTTTAGATTTGCTTAGGTTACCAAAATCTTTTTATGAAAAAAGAATTTCTCAATGTTCTGGCGGAGAAAAACAGCGTGTTGCTTTGGCAAGAGCTTTAGCTTTTGACCCAGAAATATTATTTTTTGACGAACCTTTGTCTGCACTTGATTATCGTCTTAGAAAGACACTGGAAAAGGAACTTAAAAACCTCCATTTAAGAACCGGGAAGACCTTCGTTTATATTACACATTCCTTAGAGGAAGCCATGGTCATGTCCGATAGGATAGCTATAATGCGGGATGGAGAATTTGAGCAAATTTCCGTATCAGATGATATTTATGAGCGACCAGTAAGTCGATTCGTCGCTGAGTTTATGGGAGAAGTAAACCTTTTTGAAGTTTCCGGAACTAAAAAGCTTGGACTGAAATCTGCAAACCCAAATTTTCAAATTAAGTGTGATCCATCCAAAGCCAAACTTGGTTTAGCTGACGGTACCGGAGGGATCTTGGTAGTGAGACCAGAGTGTTTACGCTTTTTAACTGGTTCAGAATCTGCAGATTTTGTTCTGACTGGGAAACTAAAAGCAGAATATGCGCTCGGTTCAAGAACACAATACGAAATTGAAACAGCCTCCCAGAAAATAATTACAGTGGAAAAACTACGAGAAGATCGTTTTATGGGCAAGGAAGGTTCAATGGTGACCCTAGGGTTTGATGCGGATAGTGCTCACATTATTGAGGAATTATAGTGCAGAAATTAGATCGCAAACTAGGTTTTTTGTCATCCATCCCGTTAGGATTCATTCTAGCAATAAGTTTTTTAGCTCCTCTTTTTGTTGTAGCCTTGTTTTCGACAATGCCTCAAAAAGTTTTTAACCTAGGACAACTACCAGACTTTTCTTCCTATAAATTATTTTTCAATCAAGGGTACTACAAATCTCTCCTTTGGTCCCTAAGTATGGCTCTTATATCAACAGTCATTTTATTTGTGATATGCTGGCCTCTAGCGTTTGGAATGGCAAAGGTTTTTAAGAAATTTACCCTTGTTTTGACTATAGCTGTGGTAATGTCTCTTTTTGTTTCCGAAAATATTAGGCTGTTTGGGTGGGCTTTGACTTTGATGAAAGGAGGTCTTTTGGAAGGTCATCTGCGAGCCTGGACTGGAATTGCTCTACCAAGCCTATTGTACAATACGGGGATCATAATTTTTGGCCTAGTTTATGTTTACCTTCCCTTCATGCTTTTTCCATTGGCGCAAGGTATTGCAATGGTACCTGAGGATGCTAGACAAGCTGCAGCAGATCTTGGTGCCAACCGTTGGCAAATTCTTCTCTATGTTGACTTGCCATTGTCTTCACCTGGTATAATGGTTGGCTCACTCTTATGTTTTGTTCTCGGTGCTGGTGCCATGTCCGAGTCTAAGCTTTTAGGTGGACAATCTGTTATTGTAATAGCCGATGATATAGAGACTGCTTTTACATTTGGACAAAATTGGCCTCTTGGAGCCTCCTTATCGATGATTCTAATCATAATAATTGGAGCACTCGCGATATATGGAATAAACAAGATTGATTTAGATACAGTCATGGGGCGGAAGCGCTAATGAATTCAAGTAAATCCACACAAATCATCTTATTCATATACGGGTTATTAGTTATTGTTTTTCTCTATCTACCCCTTATTTCAGTAGGATTTGCTTCTGTCTCTAAAGCAAGGTATTTGACATTTCCAATCAAAAGATACTCTACCAAATGGTATATGAAAGCGATGGAAAGCGAGACCGTTTATGCAATAGTAACAACTTCACTAAAAGTTGCTGTTATTGTTACAGTTATTTCCATGATAGTAGCATTCTTCGGAGCGTTAGCTTTTGCAAGATACAATTGGCGATACAGGGGATTTTTTCAAAAATTGATCTTGTTACCAATTTTCTTTCCACAGACGGTTCTAGGTTTAGCACTGTTAATGTGGTTTAACTCGATTGGTATTATACCTACCTGGAAAACTGCTATTGTTGCACATCTGGTATGGATTGCACCTATAGCAACCCTGATTGTTGCTATAAGAGCTTACAGCTTTGACCCTTCTTTGGAAGAGGCGGCAAGAGACATGGGAGCTTCAACTACCACTGTGTTAAGAGAAATAACTTTGCCCTTGTTGATGCCTGGTATAATCTCAGCAGGATTATTTGCCTTCCTATTAAGCTGGGGTAACTTTCCATTGTCATTATTCACTACGGGCGCCGATTCAACCCTTCCTGAGTGGTTGTATGCGAAAATGGTTTCTGGATATTCACCTCTGGTTCCTACCTTGGGTATATTATCAGTTGCCAGTTCATTTTTGTTAGTCTTGGTTTGTATTGCTTTAATAAGTTTTTATCGTTCTGTTCAAAATAAAATTAACTAACACCATAGAAAGGAAAAGATGATGTTTACTTCAATAAAAGGTAAAAGTGTTATTGTCACGGGAGGCTCAAAAGGAATTGGGCAAGGGATCGCGGCCGTTTTCGCTAAACAGGGAGCTAAAGTAACACTAGCGGCAAGAGGTGAGGAAGCTCTAAAAGACGCTGTAACCAAGATAGAAGGTAATGTTCGTTATGAAGTCTGTGATGTTTCAGATTGGAAAAGCGTCAATGAAATGGTCAATAGTACTGCAGATGCGCAAGGTGGAGTTGACATAATGTGTGCCAATGCCGGTATTTTTCCAAATACAAAGATCGTCGATATGGATCCATCTGAGTGGGATGACGTGGTTGGAACAAATCTTAAGTCAGCTTTTCTGTCAGTTAAGGCCTGCATACCTTATTTTGAGAAAGCAGGTAAAGGTAGAGTGATTTTGACTTCTTCTATTACAGGACCTGTAACCGGATATCCTGGTTGGTCTCATTATTCTGCATCGAAGGCAGGTCAGCTAGGTTTTTTACGTACTGCCGCCATGGAGTTGTCAAGATATAATACCACAATAAATGCCGTTTTACCTGGCAACATAATTTCTGAGGGCTTGCTAGAATTGGGTCAGGAATACATGGATTCCATGGCCGCTTCAATACCGTTGAAAAGACTTGGAGCAGTGGAGGACATAGGTTATGCAGCTTTGTTTTTTGCTACCGACGAGGCTGCCTATATTACCGGTCAGCAAGTAGTAGTTGATGGGGGTCAAATTATACCAGAATCTCTTGAATCATTAGGTGAAATTTAATTGCAGAAACCTAATTTAATGTGGGAAATAAAATGAATGATTTAGATCAGACTCCTCTTGAGGTTTTACTTAAACACACATTAAAGCTTGCCAATGCATCTCTCAGCCTGTGGCCAATTCCCAACGATAGCACTGCTCGATTAATTAATGTTTCCGAAAACATAACATACTTGGTTGAATCAGAAAAAAATTTTAAAGCCATATTAAGAGTTCATCGTGAGAATTATCATAGCAAACGGGCAATTGAGTGTGAATTGGCCTGGATCCAAGCCTTGGGTGAAACTAACTCTGTTATCACCCCAGGTCATTATTTAGGCAAGGATGGCGAGGCTATACAAATTGGCCGGATTGATAAATTGAATTCCTCTCGTTACATGGTCTTATTTCATTTTGTAGAAGGTGTGCAACCTGATGAAACTGGTGACCTAGTTAAACCATTTGAAGAATTAGGAGAACTAGCCGCTAAAACACATACTCATTCAATCAATTGGAAGAAACCAGAAAATTTTGAACGACTGGTTTGGGACTTTAATGCTGTATTTGGAAAGAATCCGACCTGGGGAAACTGGCGGAATGGACCAGAAATGACCTCAGATTATTTGAAAATTCTGGAAACTACTGAATTAACTATTAAAAAAAGGCTCGAAGATTTTGGCATGAACAAAGATAGATTTGGGCTTATCCACGCTGATATGCGCTTGGCAAATCTTCTAATTGATGAAAATGGGACTCGGCTGATTGACTTTGATGATTGTGGCATGGGTTGGTATCTATATGATTTCGCAGCATCAATAAGCTTTTTTGAGGACGATCCACGTATTCCTGAATTGAAGGAATCCTGGATAAGAGGTTATAGAAAAGTTAGAAGCCTGAGCGAGGAAGAAGAGAAAGAAATAGATACTTTTGTTATGGTAAGACGGCTAGCTCTGCTAGCTTGGATTGGGAGCCATATTGAAGCACCTGAAGCACAGGAGCTAGCTCCTGGTTTTGCAAAAGTAACGAATGACCTTGCTATTTCTTATCTACGCAAATATGAGTAATTTACTGTCAAATTTTTTGTAACTTGTGTCAAGCCAATATAGCAAGAATCACTTTATCTGAAATATCAGGTAAGAGGATAGAAACAAATGTCAGAAGCAAAAACTGAATTCTTAGAACGGTCAAAGAAGTTTTGGAATCCTGGAAAAACTCAAGATTGGATCGATTTTGGTGTGGATTTAGTAATAGATCGTCGAGAGGGTTATTACCTATACGATATGGATGGACGCAGATTGCTTGATTTTCATTTAAACGGTGGAACTTATAATTTAGGCCATAGAAACCCTGAACTAGTAGAAGCCTTAAAGGCTGGAACCCAAAGGTTCGACATGGGGAATCATCACTTTCCAGCCCTAGCAAGAACTGCCCTAGCAGAGGCGTTGAAAGAATGTGCGCCGTCCCCAAATTTACAATATACGGCCTATGCCTCAGGAGGAGGTGAAGCGATCGACATAGCTTTAAAGACTGCAAGACACGCAACGAAGAGAAAAAAGATCATTTCTATCAGAAAAGCCTACCATGGGCACACAGGATTAGCCGTCAAGACAGGGGATGATCGCTTTTCCAAGTTATTTCTATCAGAAGATGTCAATGATGAGTTTATTCAAGTTACATTTAATGATTTAACTGAAATGGAGGATGCCCTCAAGGGGCGTGACGTAGCTGCCGTAATCTTAGAAACCATCCCAGCTACCTATGGCTTTCCCATGCCGAATGAAGGTTATTTAAAATCGGTCAAGCGTTTATGTGAAAAATATGAAACCCTATATATTGCAGACGAAGTCCAAACAGGGCTAATGAGAACTGGCGCCATGTGGGGCTGTATGAAATATGGTGTCGAGCCTGATATTATGGTAACGGGAAAAGGGATAGCTGGAGGGATGTATCCCTTGGCATGTGTCTTAATTTCTGAAAAGTGTGGTGGTTGGCTGAAAGAAGATGGCTTTGGCCATATCTCTACTGGCGGTGGTGCAGAATTAGGATGTATTGTTTCGATGAAAACCCTTGAAATCGTTCAAAGACCAGAAGTTGCTACGATGGTCAGATATATCGGTAATTTTCTCCGGACAGGCCTGGACGAAATAAGGCAAGCTTATTCAGACTTTTTCGTAGACATCCGTCAGCATGGAGTCATCATGGGTTTAGTCTTTAATGATGTCCAGGGAGCCAAACCCGTCATGCGTCATTTATATGAAAATGGTGTTTGGGCAATATTTTCTACGCTTGACCCCAGTGTTTTACAATTTAAACCTGGATTACTTTTGTCTCAAGCTGATGCTGAAGAGGTTCTGAGACGAATGGCAATAGCTGTCGAACTTGCTCGAAATGAGGTCATGGGTGCTAAAAGGAGAAAGCTGTAATGCAAGATTCTTTATTTCACTCTTTGATAGATATTAGAGACAGTAAAGCCGGCCTATTAGGTAAAGCTGATTTAGTCTTGGAACGAGCTCGATGGGCTACTTCTATTTTTGAAAGATATGATAGCCAAATGACAATCAAAATAGTTCAAGCAGTTTCAAATGCAGCCTTTGAAATGGCTGAAGAATTTGCTGGAAAGGCAGTTGAAGAGACTGGTTTTGGCATAAAGGAACACAAAAAGATAAAAAATGAAATGGCATCCCGATATTTGTTCAACTATTATGTTGAACAAGATTTCGTGAACCCTCGTGTAAACGAAAAAAAGAAAATTGTTGAAATTCCAAGGCCTGCTGGTGTCATTTTTGCCTTGATACCCTCAACTAACCCGATTGCGACGGTAAATTATAAGATCATTTTGGCATTACTGACACGGAATGCCATCGTAATTTCTCCCCACCCAGCAGCACAATCTTGCTCTTGTGAAGCGGTACAAAGACTAATCCATACTGCAGAAAAAGCAGGAGCACCAGAAGGGATAATCCAAGTACTAGAATCCCCCACCATTCCCATGGTTGAAGCCTTTATGACTTCACCAAAAACAAATGTGATTTTGGCCACTGGTGGGACCCCAATGGTGAGATCAGCTTACTCTTCGTCAAATCCAGCTATAGGCGTTGGACCAGGAAATATACCGGTATACGTAGACAGTACAGCAAATATCAAAATGGCTGCACAGAGAATAATAAAATCAAAATCATTCGATAATTCAGTGCTGTGTACTAATGAGAGTGTCTTAATAACTGTTCCTGAAGTAGATAACGGCCTTAAACTTGCCTTAAAGGCTAATAAAGCTCATATTTGCTCCAAGGAAGAAACAGATCTTTTAAGAAGATTCTTGTTCCATCCTGGGGGATTTAATGTGGAAGCGATAGGGAGAAGTGCAACCTGGATTGCAAATGAGTGTGGCATTCGCCTCCCTTCTGAAACAAAAGTTTTGATTACTCCCATTTCTCAGATAGGAGTTGAAGAGGTATTATCTAAAGAAAAGCTTTGCCCTGTATTATCCTATCATGTAGCAAACGATGAAAAACAAGCATTCGCCCAAGCTAGAGCAGTACTTCGCCTATCAGGGGCGGGGCATTCAGCTGCAATACATGCTGAAAGTGAGGAAACAATTTTAAATTTTTCGGGCCAAGTAGAAGTTTATAGAGTCGTAGTAAACGCCCCTAGTTCTCAAGGAGCTGCAGGGCTGGACACGAATTTGGCACCTACTTTTACAGTTGGCACTGGATATTTTGGGAGATCATCAATCGGAGACAATATTGGCCCCCAACATCTAGTTCATTGGACAAAAGTAGCTTACCATCGTGATGAAAATGTGGCTTTTGGGAATTACCATAAAATTGGCAAAGATTTCCCTGGGCCTTTGCCAGAGGCTGAAATAGGCGGACTAGGACTAAGGTCTCAAAAACAACCAGCTAAAATAACACAAAGTAATATAGAAAGTTTAGAAATTAGGAATGAAATTCGGCGGTTAATTTCTGAAGAACTAAAAGACTTGTTAGGAAAAAATAATGGCTGAATTGCGCTCATTCATTTTTATTGACCAATTACAACCACAAACGCTGGCTTACCTTGCTTCGTGGATGAGAGGTAGCCTACCTAGAGCCAAGATGGCTGCTCAAATTATTGAAATTTCACCTGGGTTGGACATTGAAGCCTTAACTGATGTAGCATTAAAAAGTGCTGTGGTAAGAGCCGGTCTACTTGTAGTCGAAAGACAATTTGGTACTCTTGAGTTTCATTCTCAATCTACTGACGAAGTTCATGCTGCTGCCGATGCAGTATTAAATGCTCTCTCCGCCAAAAAGGAAGACGCAATACCCCCGAAAATATTAGCTTCAAAAATAGTAACCCGTGTAGACCATCAGCATGCTTTTCTGATAAACAGAAATCGACTGGGTTCAATGATACTAGGTGGCGAAAGCTTATATCTTTTGGAGTGTCAATCAGCTTCGTATGCAACCTTGGCTTGTAATGAAGCAGAAAAGGCATCAAACATAAAAGTGATTGATTATAGAATGATAGGTCCAAATGGACGCCTATATTTGTCAGGGGATGAAGCGGAGATCAGAAATGCAAAAAGCGCTGCAGAGCAAGCTCTAAGAAGCATAGGAGCAGTATAGTGGAAAATTTGCGTTACCTCATCCGAGAGGTTTTAAAGGAGGAACTAGATAATCTAAAAGAAAAAACAAAAACCATAAATAGCCCAGTTAAGGAAGAAGAAGTAAGAATTCAATCATCATTGGATTTAAATAACTTCGCTAAACGTATAATGAAAATGTCCCAAGATCCAAAAATCAACTCTGAATTGCGCACTGGTAAACATATTTTTCGTCTTTCCAACAATAATCAACAACCCTTAGTTGAGGCTCATCAACCAATATCAAAAATGTCCCGTGATGATCATAACATTATATTTGAGGGAGGTATCATCACCCTCAGAGATGTAGAAACTCTGACTAAAAATACTAAAGTTGTAACCGTTAGTAATTCCACTCATTGTACTCCACTAGCGCTAGATGAAATGAAAAGACGTAATATTAAAATTGAAAGGGAAATCAAATGATAAAGGGTAAGGTAATTGGTAAAGTGTGGTCGACAAGACATGTAGATACTGTGCCAAACGGTGCCCTGCTAGAAGTAGATGTGTCAGGCCAAACTATTATAGCCTTTGATCCATTAGGCTGTGCAACTGGAGAAACTGTACTAATTACTCAAGGATCGGTTGCAGCAGGCTTTTTCACGAAAGCTAAAGCACCAATTGATGCCTTAATTATTGGTTCGATTGACGATAACTGAAACGGGAGTAATCCCAAGAATATTTAACACAATTAGAAAAGGAGATCTAAAATGGCAAACATGGCAATAGGAATGATAGAAACACGTGGCTATGTTCCGGCGCTAACTGCAGCTGATGCAATGGTGAAAGCAGCAAATGTCGAAATTGTTGCCCGACGTGAAGTTGGGGGTGGATTAGTGTCAGTGGTAGTTAAAGGAGATGTGGGAGCCGTTAAGGCAGCAACAGAGGCAGGCGTTGAGGCAGCCAATCAAATTGGTGAAGTCACCTCAGTTCATGTTATTCCAAGACCACATCAAGACTTAGGTAAGCATTTTGATGCCACAAATTCAAAATAATATCTGAAAAGAAATAAAACATGACCGAACTGAGGGTTTATCTACCTATTCAGAGGCTGCAACCACAATTTGCAGCCTATCTTGCAACTCCATTGAGAGCTAGAGGCTATCCTCCTTATGAGGGACAGAATAGCTTAATTATAGAAGTCTCTCCGGCACTAGCAATTCATCGTCTTGCCGACCTCGCATTAAAGGAGTCTCCCGATATTGAACTAGGAATTCTATTTACCGAACGTCAGTTTGGATTACTTGAATTGCATTCTGATAACTTAGAGAAACTACAAAAATTGGGTAAAGTGGTTCTAGAAGGGATAAATGCTAAACCTTCAGACCAACTAAAACCAAAGATTTTGTTTCATGACATAATAGAAAATTTATCAGATCAGCATGCTATTATTCTAAATAGATCAAGAGATGCATCAATTCTTGTTCCTGGCGTTTCTCTACTTATTTTTGAAATGGAACCAGCACTTTTTGCCTGTGTAGCAGCTAATGAAGCTGAGCGAGCAGCACCAAATGCAGTAATCAATGACGTACAAATGATGGGGGCATCAGGTCGTATTTTTATGTCAGGTACTACTGAAGAAATGCAAAAAGCATGTGAAGCAATAAAGAATACCCTCCTCAAAGTAGAAGGGAGAGCAAGATGAGCAATTGGAAAAAAGCTTATCGCAGTTTTTACTACGAGAATGCTGAAGACCCAGAGGACATTATACTTTACAAAAAGGAAACAGCTCTCCTAGTAATTGATATACAAAATACTTACCTGGAAGAACCAACCGATCCTGATGAGCGCAAAAGATGGACTCCTTTTTTTCGTAGAATGAGCGATGTAGTTATACCAAATACAGCCGAATTAGTATCTTGGGCCCGCACATCTGGAGTGGAGGTAATATTCGCTAGAATAGCATGCTTAAAAGATGATGGGAGAGACAGATCTTTAAGTCAAAAGAAGCCAGGTTTTAATTATCTTCTCCTTCCCAAAAACAGAAAAGACAGCCAGATTATCAGCGAATTATCACCAAAGAATGATGAGATAACTATTCTAAAAACTACGGATAGTGCTTTAACGGGAACCAATCTAAGAATGATACTTCACAATATGGGCATCAAAAATGTTATTGCTACAGGAATTTTTACAGACCAGTGCATTAGTTCGACGGTGCGATCCTTGGCAGATGAGAGTTTTAATGTCCTAGTGGTAGATGATTGCTGTGCTGCAGCAACTGATGCTCTGCACAAACATGAATTAGAAATAATTAATATGATTTACTGTCATGTGGTGGAAAAAAGTGATATTGCAACAATAGTTAAGCTTTGAATCAATTGTGTATTTTTTCCTGCCATATGCCTGGGACTGAAATAACCCACTGATAATTTGGACATATTTCCTTTTAAGCGTTTCATACAGTGAAATAATCAAAACTTAGACAAGGTAACTGGATCTTGACAAAAAAGTCTAT
>MDTC01200501.1_pt1 | contig 10645 bp, 11 predicted proteins | sample 811181 | NCBI WGS metagenome assembly MDTC01 (sample SAMN05326644, study PRJNA326480) | marine metagenome | isolation source: seawater | place: Pacific Ocean: North | collected 2011 | reverse complement strand
TTATAGGAAGGTGTATTTTTAAGATAACTCTCATTAGCATCAATTGTTTGAAGTTTAACAGCATTAGCTCCAGATTTAGCAGCCTCTATTATCATTTTTTTACAAATGTCAAATTTTCCACCATGGTTAATTCCAATCTCAGCAATTAAAAAAACAGTATCTGGATTTCCAATTGTAAAGTTGCCAACTTTAAAAGTTTTAACTTTCATTTTAATATAATTATACTTTAAGCTTATATTTGATATTTAATTTGTTAGATACTATCGTTAATTTTTTTTATCTGGTCTAAAGAAAGAAAATGGTTGTTTGTTCCAGAACTATACTCAAATTCTGAAGAAACTCTTTTTCCTATTTCACCTGAATTATCAACTAAAAAATTTTTATTTTTGGAGTCAATAGTAGGGGAGGGAATTATCTTATAGTATTTCTTAAATTCTAATGTTAAATGATGATATTCGTTTGGACACATAAGTTCATGAATTTTTTCACCAGGTCTAATGCCTACAATCTTAGTTTTAAGATTTGGTGCCATTGCTTTCGCTAAATCAACAATTTTAATTGATGGAATTTTTGGAACAAATATTTCTCCACCTATCATTCTTTTAAAAGACATTAAAACAAAATTTATTGCTTGATCTAATGTAATCCAAAATCTTGTCATATCTTCATGTGTAATTGGTAAATATTTTTTTTTATCTTTAATTATTTCCTTAAAGAAAGGTATTACAGATCCTCTAGATCCTGCAACATTACCATATCTTACTACTGAAAAAATTGTCTTTTGAGAACCAATGATATTGTTCGCAGCTATAAAGATTTTGTCAGAAGCTAATTTTGTTGCACCATATAAGTTTATGGGATTTGCAGCTTTATCAGTTGAAAGAGCAATAATCTTTTTTACTTTTTGATTTATTGCAGCTTGAATAATGTTCTCAGCTCCATATATATTTGTCTTAACAAACTCCATCGGATTATATTCGGCTGCAGGAACCTGTTTAAGCGCAGCAGCGTGTATAACGTAATCTACCTCATTCATTGCCATTTTTAATCTATCCAAATCTCTCACATCGCCCAAAAAAAATCTAAAAAAAGGATATTGATTTGTCGGAAATTTTTTTTGCATAATGAATTGTTTATATTCATCTCTGGAATAAATTATAATTTTCTTTGGTTTATAATTTTTGATTAATGTGCTTACGAATTGATTTCCAAAAGAACCCGTTCCACCAGAAATAAAGATCGTTTTATTATTAAACATAATTTTAATTCAACCAAAGCTCCGCACTTTGACACTTTATAATATTAAGGTCAACTGCATATATTTATTACTTTAAACTAATTGAAAATTGTGATTATTTTTTATTTCTATTGTTGTTTTAACTTTTCCAATCAGCACTTTAAAATCTTTCTTATTTTTTTGTAATAATTTAAATATTAAATTAGCAAAGGGACCAGAGGTAAATTTATAATACTCATTTTGAACTATATCAAAAATCATATTTTGCCTAACGTATCCTTCCTCATCTTCTATTTTTTTACATAAATCTATAAATTTAATAATTTCTTTTTGTGATTTATAACTGTCTCCAATTAAAAATTTAAGCCCTTTAGAATTGATAATTTTATTTAAATTTTTAGAAATAATGAAGCTTGAGCTAAAACAAAAGATATAATCATTAAGAAGTGGTTTACTTTTATTTATAATTTTATTATTTTTAAAATGTGAAATTTTTACTTTAGGTTGATAAAACTTTACATCATCATCTAATTTTTGTTTAATGCATTTCAATAAAATATTTAACTCATTTTTTTTATATTTTAAAATTATCCACATCTATTTTATGTCCTTTTTTAGATCATTATATTCTTTAAGCTTAATTTTCATGAAATTAATTGTTAATCTGGTTTTTTCAGTTATCCCTTTTGGGGTTAACAGATATACATAACTAATCTTATTTTTGTTTTTTTTAAAATTAGATAATTTTACCAATCCTTTTTTTTTTAATTCCTTCAAACAATAATTAATTTTTCCAAGACTTATACCAAGTTTATTAGATAATTCTCTTTGGGTAATACCAGGTTTTTTGTCTATTTTTCTTAAAACATTAAAATTGTCAGATTCACTATTTAAATTTTTCATAATATTAATGTTCAATTTTTGAACAGAAAAGTGTTCAAATTATGAACATATTATCATATAACGCTTATGAATTAAATCTTTAATAAATATGTATAAATTTCAACTAGTATAATCTAAATTAGGATAATTTTAAAAAAACATAAAAACATTATAGTTATTTTAACTTCAAATTAATTTACTCTTTAATGAAAAAAAAAATTTTAATTATAAAATCACGTTCGTATCCGAAAAATTTTGATAGATATTTAAATAAAATTCCTAATTGCAAAATAACAATCGTGAAAGAGGATAAAAAAGAGATAATTCAAAATCTTAAGAATATGAATGCACTAATCAATTGCCCAAGAAGATTTTTTGACGTTGATATTTTGAAAAATGGAAAAAATTTAAAATGGGTGCATAGCGGTGGAGCAGGTGTTGAAGATTATCTTTTTAAAGAATTTATTGAATCAAGTATAAAGTTTACAAATGGGAAGATTCTTCAAGGCACAGAAATAGCTGATCACGCTATAGGATTAATTTTATCAATATCAAGAAATATTTATCTTTATGTCAAAAATAAAAAAATTGAATTTAAAAGGCCAATTGAACTCAAAAATAAAACTTGTGGGATCATTGGATTAGGTGGAATTGGACTACCTTTAGCTGAAAGATTAAAAACTTTTGGTATGAAAATTATGGGTTTTTCTGAGGAGCTTGTGCCAATGGTTTCTTTTATTGATGAACTTTACAGAGGACAAGAACTTAAAAATAAAATTAGAATGATGGATGTAGTTGTATGCACTGCACCTCTTACAAAAATTACGAAACAAATTTTAAATAAAAATCTACTAAATAAAATGAAAGATCAAAGTATATTAATTAATGTTTCAAGAGGAGGATTAATTGATTGTGAGGCTCTACTAGATCCTAAAATTCATTCAAAATTTCTAGGTATCGGTTTAGATGTCACTGATCCCGATCCTTTACCAAAAAATCATAAATTAAGAAAATTAAGAAATATCATTTTAACAGAACATACATCTGGACTTTCTGACTATAATAGAGATAGGGCAAATGAGTTAATGATTGAAAACATAAAAAGATTTTGTAAAGATCAAAGTTTATTAAATCTTGTTGATAAAAAAAAAGGTTATTAATTTTCTTAAATAAAATTAAATTAAATAATGGTGAATAAAGTAAGTATAGTTCAAACTGAAGCGGTAAAACAATACACTCTCGGCGCAAGACTTGATACTAAAAATTATCCTTCTTTAGAATTAGTAAGACTTGAAAAATTATTTCTTAAATCGTCTGGTAAAAAAATTTTAGAATATGGTTTTGGTAGTGGAGTTAATACCATTCATTTATTGAAATGTGGTTATCTTATAACTGCGATTGATGTTGTAAAATATAATAAGTTTAAACTGATGAATAAATTAAATAACTCACAAAAAAAAAAGTTAAAGTTAGACATACTAAATCTAAAATCTAATCGTTTACCTTACAAAAATAATAGTTTTGACCATATTGTTGCAATGAGTGTTATCTCGCTTCTTGGAAATGAAAATTCTGTTAAAAGATTATTAAGTGAATTCGTTAGAGTTCTTAAACCAAATGGAAAATTAATAATTGATATAAACGATCATGAATCAGAATTTTCTAAAAATAGTCAACAAATAAGAAAAAATATTTTTTTAACAAAATTAGTTGATAAAAAAATAAAAACATTTTGTTTAAAAAATATAAGTCAGTTCAAAAAATTAATTTCAAAATATTTCAAAGTAATAGATGCTGGCTATACATCCCATAGAGTATTTAAAAGGAAAATCACTGAATTTATAATTTGTGCAATAAATTCAAAATAAATTTATTTACATGATATGTATGCTATATTTTTCTACCCAGTTGAAAAGCCTCAGCATTTTTTACGCCTGATGAGCTGCCTCTAAATACTGACAAAGCCTTTATTGTTTCAATTGATCTTGAGTGAGGTGATTTTCTTAGCTCTTTTTTATAACACTTTATTGCTCTAATCTTAATATTCATATATTTAGTAATATCTTCGTACCAATTTGGATTAAAAAAATATTTTTTTGATGCAATATTCCATTCTGTGGATGAAAGAATCTCAAAAAATAAAATTAGTTTAACATTATTTTTAATTTTTGGTCTACATGCAGTCAAAACTGCTTTTGAAGTGATTTGATGATCAATATTTAAATCACTATTATGATGAGTAAGCACTGTGTCAGGATTAAATTTTTTAATTTCCTTTTCTATTTTTTTGGTTATTGTTAATAGGCTTATTTTATCAAACTCATTATCTGGAAGATTATCAAAACTAAAATTTTTAACCCCCAAAATTCTCATTGCCTTTTTAGCACAATTTTTTCTGTAATCATTTTTCTTTTTACTTGCTTTCTGCAACCTAGAACTTTCGCCGTCTGAAAGAAATATTACTTTTACTTGACAACTTTGATCTATAAGTTTTGCAATAGTTCCTCCACAGCCTAAAACTTCATCATCAGGATGTGCAACTATTACTAAAATTTTTTTCATATATATGGATTATAAGAAATTGGATAAGATAAAAATTTATTTATGTTTTCACCATTTTCTATTCTTTTAATAAGTGAAAAAACTTTATTTAATTGTTCAAGGTAATTCTGTAAATTTTTTTTATTATGTAGCACTGAAATGAACATTTTATTTGTAGCTAATATATTTTTTTTCAAGAGTTCTTGTGTAATTAATGTTTTATAAGCCATATGATTACGAGATTGAAAAACAAAATTTGGAATTGCATCTATTCCCTGAACGTTAATTTTTATGTTGTGTGATTTAGCTAAATTTTTCCATTGATTTTTTAACCATTTACCAGTTTTAGAAATTTTTAACCAACTTTTAGTTTTTTCCATAACATTTAAACATTCAATCCCTGCTGATGTACCGATTCTCTCTGTCCACATTGTGCTGCTTATAAAATTGGTATTAGCATTTTCCATTATTGATCTTTTACCCACGACAGCTGTAATAGCATAGCCATTACCTAATGCTTTACCATACATTGCCATATCAGGTGTCACTTTATAGTGTTTGTGAAGACCACCAAAGCATGCTCTGAAACCTGAAGTACACTCGTCAAATATAAGAATAATTTTATTTTTATCAGCTATTTTTCTTACCTTCTGTAAAAAACTATTTTTAGGCTTATCCTCTCTTTCAACTTCCATTTTAATGATACCAATATTATGCTTTTTGATAATATTTTCTAGACTAGAGATATTGTTATATTCAAAGGTAAAAACAGTATCTTTTAAATTATTTGGTACACCTTGTGGGTTTAAATTTTTAATTAAATGATTGTTAAGATTTGTATTTGAGTTTAGGTTTGCAGCCAAATACCAATCATGCCATCCATGATATCCACAAATTGCAACTTTGTCTTTTTTTACAGCCGCTCTTGCTATTCTAATAGCAATGGCATTGGCTTCTCCACCAGATCGAGCAAATTTCACCATTCCTGCCCATTTATTAATTTCCAATAATTTTTCTGCTAATTGAATATCCTCTTTAGAATTCAAAGTTGACATATTTCCTCTATTTATAGATCTTTTCACAGCTTTATCGACTTTATCGTTACAGTATCCCAGAATATTTGTGCCTACACCCATAGAACAAAAGTCATAATATAATTCATTTTTATTCCAAATTTTTATACCCTTCGCCCTATCAAAATATGTTGGCCATCCTTTTGGTAAAAAAAGCTCAGGCCTTTTGGAAATTAACATATTTCCTCCTGGTATAATCGTTTTTGCTCTCTCCCAAAGTTTTTGATTTTCGCTATCTTTACTTCCAGAATTTCTTTTATAAATACTATTTAGTTTCATTATATCTTTATTTCGTTTTATTATTTTTACTATATCACTTAAATTACTCGTATAATTTTTTTTAGTTTGATTTAAAATTTTTCTTATAACAATCAAGTCATTTACATAATCAACTGTTAATCTTAGATTACTTAAATCTTCCTTATTTTGTACGTTGTATTTAGAAAAAAATTTATTTTCTCTTATAAAAGGTGTGACGTGTTCTTTCTGATATGAAGTTTTTGATTTTAAATAGCTTTGTTTTAATGCATTAAATTTGAAAATTTCTATATCAAAGCCATCAGGGAAGGATGGTGGACTACCATTTGAGAGATAATCTAATTTTTTTCTTTTAAATATTTCAATAAAATTATCGATAATTTTAGGATCACTTAAAGGACAATCGGCAGTAATTCTAATTATGTTTGATCCTTTAAATTTTTTAGCACAAAAATAAAAACGATTTAAAACATTTTTTTCAGATCCTTCATAATATCTATAATTATATTTTTTTAATAAATTTTTAAGTTTTGCATTATTTTTGTTTTTGGGTATGGCTGTTACAATTTGGTCAACTTTTTTACTCATCTCAAGTCTTTTTAACAAAAAAATAATTAATGGAACCCCCGAAATTTTTTCTAAAATTTTATTAGGATATCTGGTAGAATTTTGTCTTGCTTGTAAAATTAGTAAAAAATTTTTTTTTTTAGACATTTTTCCACTTTCTTGGATCTAATAAAGTTAAACTTTTAACAATTAAATATTTTTTATTAATAAAAATTTTTTTTTTCTTTCTCAGATTAAGTAATTGTTTTAATTCATTTTCGCTTTGAACACCTACTAAAATCTCATCTATATTTTTATTATTAATTACATAATTGAGACAAACTGATAACGCACTTAATTTATTTATCTCAAGTATTTTTTCAAAATTTAGAAATATTTTCTTCCATTTGTGGAAAAAAATTGGCAATTGTCCCACTTTTCTTAATAATATTCCCTGCAAAAATATGGATCTAGCCTGTATCTTTATTCTTCTTTTTTTTAATAGGTTAATTATTTGAACATTTTCGATACGTCTATCAAGAATACTATAAGGACATTGTATCAAGTCCGGTTTACAACTCACAATTATTTCCTCTAAAGATTGAAAATTATAAATAGAATATCCAAAATTTTTAATTAATTTTTTTTTTTAATTTTTTTTAGTACCTTAAATAAAATTTTCCCTTTTTGAGTTAAAAAGATGTCTGAATTTCTAATTAAAAGATTCTTAATATTCTTTACGGATAATTTTTCTTTTATATTGTTGATTTCATTTTCTACGCTTAGATATAAATTTTCTTCAGATGAAAAATTTAATTTTCTAGGGCTTAATTTTGTTGTAATTTGCCAATTTTTAAAATTAAAACTGTTAATTTTATCAAATGAATTTTTGTATTCCAAGGATGTGTCTAAATGATTCAATTTTTTTGATAGTAAAGTTCTCAAAATTTTATGGATCTCTTTTTTTGAAATTTTATTTTTTTTTCCTGTAATTCCATAATCACCAGAAAATTGTGCTGTACCTAAAACTATTTTTTTCAAATTAAAAATTATTTAAAATGTTTATTATTTTAATAATATTGTTTTCACTCAAACCGACAAATATTGGAATACTGAAAGCTGAAAAACTGTAATTTTCAGAAACTGGAAACTGCCCCTTTTTAAACCCCATATCTTTAAAAAATGGATTAAGGTGTAAAGCTTTATAATGTAAATTAATAAAAATTTTATGTTTATTAAATATTTTAAAAATTTTTAAATATTCTTTCCTATTTGGTTTTACTAATTTTACAATAAACAAATGATAAGATGACCTTCCATTTTTAAGTTGTTCCTGAAAAGTAAATTTTGGATTTTTAATATATTTTATGTATCTTTGTGCAATTATATTTCTATAATTAACAAAAAAATTTAGTTTTGTAAGTTGTGAATTTACTAAAGCCGCTGAAATCTCACTCATTCTAAAATTATATCCTGTATCAATTTGTTCATAATAATTTGGATAATAAGGATAATTTTTAAATTTTTTTTTAATAGAGTGTATGCCGTTTTCTCTTAATAATTTAACTCTTTCAGCTAATTTCTTATCATTTGTTGTAATTGCCCCTCCCTCACCAGAAGTTATTATTTTTACTGGATGAAAACTAAAAACAGTTAAATCTGACCATTTGCAACTCCCAATTGGATTTTTTTTATATTTTGCTCCTACAGCATGTGAAGCATCCTCAATTATTTTAAACTTATATTTTTTTGATAATTTACGAATTTTATCTAATTTATTTGGAGTTCCTGCTAAATGAACCAAAATCAATACTTTGGGTAATTTATTCCTTGCTTTTGATTGTTTTAATTTTTTTTCTAATTGACTGATGGAAATATTCCATGATTTTGGATCTATGTCTATAAAATCTATCTTTGCTCCACTTTCTAATGCACAATTTGCTGAAGCAGCATAAGTGTTAGGGACTGTCCAAACTATATCATTATTTTTTAAACTAAGTGCTCTACAGGCTAGTAGAAGAGCACTTGAACCGCTATTGCATGAAATTGCATATTTTGCTTTAACTGATTTACTAAGGTTTTTTTCAAATTCTAGGACTTTTCTTCCTTTTGTTAAAAAATCTGACTTTAATACTTTAACTACTTCTTTGATGTCGTTATTAAAAATTTTTTGCCTGCTAAAGGGTATCATGAAATTTCTTTAAACTTTAAGGTAATTAATGAAAGCATATAATTTAGGATCAAACTTATTTGGAACGCGATCATATAATATAAATAAAGCGCCATCAGCCATGTTCCAAGACATGTGTCCTAGCAATAAAAAAATAAAAATGTCTTTTTCAATGTGCATAGTGACAGAATTATTTTTATCAATTTCATTAAAAGAACCATTTAGTTTTTTTAATTTAGAATTATCAAGATCAATTAAATACTTCTTATTAAAATCTTTATCTTTAATATTAAAAAGTAACTTCCATTTTGTTACATAATTTTGTCTTTTTTGCTCGCTAAATAACCTCTGGCAAGCGTATTCAAGAAGTCTTTCCTCTGATATTGCTTCATTTAAAGTAATCTTTTCATTATCATATTTTTCTTTAGAAATTTTTTTTATAAATTTATCTCTGTCTAAATTAGTAAAAGATTTGAATTTTGAGTTAGGAGTTTTTTTGTCTTTTAATAAATCATAAGATTGATTTATATTTAAGAGAAGAAATTTGAGTGATTTATCTTTTTTGAAATAGTCTGCTACGTCCTTTATTGAGGGTGGGTGTGGAGAATATTTATTTAGATAAGAATTCTTCCCTCCGATAACGAATTGATCAGCAAAGGGCATGATCAATCTTGGTTTTAATTTTTCAGCTGTTTTTTTTAATAATTCCATTCTCTCTCTCGATATTCTTTTTGCTTCTCGCATTTTTTGTTCGTGTGATAGGTTTAAGTAACAATTAGGATAGCCTGAAACTCCCGTATAAGGCAATAAAGCTAAATCAACTTCCTTAAAATTATTTTTAATAAAGTTTATAGCTTTTTCTGTAGGTAGACAATCATTCGAATTATATAAAACTTTATCTTTTGTTTTAATTACAATTCCAGAATCAATTAAATAAGAAAAAAAATTTTCTTCATCGGCTTCAACAAATGCAACAAATAGATCAGAAAAAATATTTTTTATGACATAGGGTTTAATTAAGTGAATTTTTTTAAAATTAAATTTATTGTAGTCTAAAAATTTTTTCACAAAGTTAGGTCTTCTGTCCATAATAATTATTTCTGCATTTTTATCCAAATGCTTTAAGGTGCCTGCGGAACAATGGTCCTCGTGAATATGTGAAATAATAATATAATCTAACTTACCAACTTGATTTGGTTTAGTTTTACCTGGTGGCCATCTATACCAAGCTCCATAAACTATTCCATCATCTAACCATGGATCAAAAAGAATTCTTTTTTTCTTATGTTCAAGAATCAAAGTAGATGCGCCTAAATGAGTGATTTTCATATCTGGTATATTTAAAATAATTTTATTTTTAGATAAGTATCATTATCAGAACTTCATCAAAAGTCCAAAAATACCTTTTTAAAAACTTTAATTTAGAATTTTTTTGCAAAAATTAAATAATCTTTGCACTCAATTAATTTACTTTTTTGCATATATTTTTTTCCTAATTGTCTCAAAACTCGTCAAAATAATTAATATTATAATGAATATTCTCTAATTCTTTTTTCCTAAATATATTGATCATGTGTCCTCCATAGGTACAAAATCTTTTATTTAACATAACTTCGTCATATTTTTTAAATTCTCTTATCATTCTATTATCTGGATTTCTTATTTCTACTTTTTTTTTGAAAGCACCCTTGATTGCATAAATGAATAATCTTAAAAAATTTATGTTATATCCATATTCGTAAATGCAATTTTTTTTGTAAACAATGTAACCGATAGAATTTTTTTTATATTTAAATTCATTTATTAAAAATTTATTTTGATTTATTCTGAAATCAATCATTCTCCAATCTTTTTTTTCTCTATTAAAATAACCACTTTTAGTTTTATTAGAATTTATATAAAATTTTTTTAAATTATTACTAATTTTTTTTTTTTTGT
>MDTC01175820.1_pt1 | contig 10645 bp, 9 predicted proteins | sample 811181 | NCBI WGS metagenome assembly MDTC01 (sample SAMN05326644, study PRJNA326480) | marine metagenome | isolation source: seawater | place: Pacific Ocean: North | collected 2011 | reverse complement strand
GGAGCTGCGGCAGCGTTTGCTGTCTATTGCACCAGATCTCGTATTGGAGACGGGGTCGATATCTTATTCGTCTTTACTTGCGCTTTCTGAGCAAGCGGTAGTGCACCCTGATATTGTGGCGGCAAGCGTCATGCAGCGGAGCACGGTACTCATGCGCCGCGGTGAGCGTAATAGGGGAATCAAACTCACTGGCGCTTCCGAGTCAGGCCTTAAGCATGTCATAACCTTAAATGAGCACTTGGTTGCGGGTAGCGTTGAAGCCATTTTCCAGCAGCAATTTTCCGTGATCCTAGGCGCAGATGCGGCGCGTTTGCTTGGCGTAGGGATTAACGACGAGGTGGAAGTTGTATTGCCAAGGCTGACCATGACTCCTTTGGGTGTTTTTCCCGCCGCACGAACGCTGCGTGTTGCGGGGATTTTTGAGGTGGGTGCTCAGCCGGATGCATTGGAGGGCTTTGTGTCTTTCGATACGGCAGAGCGGCTATTTGCTGATGCCGTACAGCGTGGCGTGCAAGCCCGCTTGGAAGACAGAGAACATATTGTGGAGGCCAAAACGTTTCTAGCATCAATGAGTCCGATGCACGATAGCGTAACCGATTGGAGAGCCTCACAAGGCTCTCTCTTCACCGCGATTAAGATGGAAAAAATGACGGTTGGCGTACTGCTGGCCTCGGTGATTCTTGTGGCCGCGTTTAATTTGATTTCCATGCTAACGATGTCAGTAACCGAGAAGAGAGCTGACATTGCGATTTTGCAGGTGTTGGGATTGTCACAGCGAAGCGTGCTGGGGGTATTTTTGGGGCATGGATTGATACTCGCAATGGTCGGTATCTCGTTGGGCGCCGCGCTGGGTATCTGGCTAGCCCTCTCAGTATCTGAGCTATCAATGTGGATCGAACAGACGCTGGGTTGGGTCCTGTTTGACCCGGCGGTGTACTACATTGGTGGATTGCCATCGCAACTCATATGGAGCGATGTGTTGGCCGTGATGGTGACTGCATTGTTATTGAGTGGTGCAGCAAGCGTATATCCGGCATGGCGAGCATCCCGCATCCCTGCGGCGGAGGCCCTCAACTATGGTTGAAACTCCCGTGCTTTCAGCGCGCGGCGTTATCAAGTGCTATAGCGATGGACGACACCCTATTGAGGTGCTGTCTAGGCTGAATTTGACGGTAATGTCGGGCGACTGGCTTGCAATTGTGGGTGCCTCGGGTTCTGGTAAATCTACTCTTTTGAATTTACTGGGCGGGTTGGACGCTCCCGATGCCGGTGAGGTGGTCGTGTCGGGCCGCCTTCTTGCCGATATGAGCGAACGCGAGCGCAGCCTATGGCGTAATCGAAATTTGGGCTTTGTTTTTCAGATGCATCATCTGTTGCCAGAGTTTTCCGCATTGGAGAACGTTGCGATGCCAGCTCGGATAGGTGGGTTAGCAAAGGCCGATGCAGAAGAAAGAGCTCAACATCTACTGGGCCAATTGAGCTTGTCGGCGCGAGCCACTCATCGACCTGCAGCGCTGTCTGGCGGAGAGCGCCAGCGAGTCGCTATTGCGCGAGCGCTGGTAAATGAACCTTCTTGTGTCCTAATGGATGAGCCCACCGGCAACTTGGATCCTGCGACAGCTGAGCAAGTTTTAGTGGCAATGCAGGCCTTTCGCCGCTATGAAACGGCCTTTGTCGTGGTAACCCATGATCCCGATATTGCCAATCGTATGGATCGAAAGTTGACGCTGGCTTCCGGTCGTCTAGAGGGTCAGTAATGCCCTGGCGATTACGCTTGATGATCGCACTCAGGCAAGCCCTGGATCCAGGGAGGGGGTTGTCTGCTTTTTTATCCAGAGTATCCATTGCTGGGATGGCCTTAGCGATCGCACTACTCTTGACAGTGCAATCGGTCATGAACGGTTTTGATGAGGAGATGCGCGAGCGGATTCTCTCCTTGGTGCCCCATATTCTTGTTACCGGGTCGGCTGAGGAAGAGCAGTGGTCCGCGCTGCTCGATGCCATATCGCAACAGCCTGGGGTAGCGAGCGTCAGGCGGTTTAAGACGGTGGATGGTTTGTTGATGCGCGGGCGCGCGGTTGTCGCTTCGAAGTTGATGGTGATGAATGATGATGCCTTAGATCATTATGCGCATTTGCTGGAACCTGCTCTGACCTCGATTGGCGAGCAGGATTTGATCCTCGGTAAATCGTTAGCCTCGCGTCTTGGGCTGCGAATTGGAAACAACGTAACTTTTATCATTCCTGCACAAGCTGACAAACAATATATATCTATGAATGTGACCCTTCGAGGCCTTCTCCATTCTGGTACCGAGCTAGATGAGAATTTGGCGATGATAAATGGGCGCTCCCTGCCTACATCTAAATCATTGTCAGGGGGAGTGGAGAGTCTGGCGATTGAATTAAATGACGTATTCGCCGCGTCTCAGTGGCGGTGGGAAGTGATGCAAATGGTGCCATCAACTTTTCGCGTGAATGATTGGCGAGCAACGCACGGCAACTTGTATTCTGCCATCCAGTTATCTCGTGATCTGATAGGTCTGATCTTGTTCACCGTGATTTTTGTCGCCGCTTTCAATGTGGTGTCATCACTGATGTTGGTGGTCACAGATCGACGTAAAGTCATCGCCATGTTGGTGACGATGGGTGCCGTGAGGCGTGATATTGTGGCTATATTTTTTCTGCAGGGCGCCGTGATCGGTGCAGTGGGCGCCGTGATCGGTGCCGGCCTAGGGTGGGTGCTTGCGGCGAACACACCAGCAGCTGCACTGCTATTGGAGCGCTTGCTAGAGATTCCGCTGTTGCAGACAGATGTGTATCCCTTATCGTTTATTCCTGTGGATATGAGGTGGCAGGATTTTCTGTCCACCGGCGCTGTCGCGATGATGTTATCGGTGCTGGCAGCATTAATACCCGCGGTGCGCGCGGCTAGGTTGCCCCTTGCCAGAACCTTAAATCACTGATGACGACGTCGTTGTCGAGCTCGCCATTGCCGGCGGATTGCTTCCCGCCAGAGGGTATCGACTAGCAGATAGCCCAGCACGGCGCAAATGACGCCCAAGACCTGAGATCCGATGACCAGTGGCACCCATATCTCATCCAGGCTCTGCGTGAACCAGGTCCACGAGGCCTCGAACTTAACTTCTATCGGCTGTGTTCCGATGAGCCAAGCTCCCAGCTTGTAGGCGCCGTAGAAAATGGCGGGCATAGTCAGCGGATTTGTAACGAAGATCAATGCAAAGCTCAAGGGCAGGTTGGCGGTGAAGATAATGGCCATCGCAACGGCGATAAACATTTGCCCGGGAATCGGCAACATGGCGCAGTAGAGACCAATGGCGAAGGCTTTTGCGGCGCCGTGACGGCTGAGATGCCATAGCCGGGTCTCCTCGGTCCAGCTACCAAATATCCTGAGCGACCGGTGTTGTCGCAATCTACCCGGTGTTGGGATCCATTTGCTGAGTCGTTTCTTGAGCATTTGCGCAGTCTGGGATCGGTAAAAGAGTCAAAGTCCCTATCATAGTCTTTTGTGGCTCTAATTTGACCAGTGATGTTGGACTAGCAGTGGCTCCTAGCTTCACTGGTGACTAGCCATGACGAGCCACTGCAGTGTGTTTTCCCACCTGAGAGCCCGAGATCTGATAGCCATCGCAATGGGCACTGTCCTCAGTCTTGGGCAGCCGGACCCCTCGTGGGGGTTGTTGGTTCTGTTGCTGTTGCCGCCGTTATGGTGTCGGCGTCAGGTTGCTATCGCGTGGGGTTCTCTTGGATTTTTTGTGGCATCGCTTAACGGCGTGATGTGGCTGGATACATCGCTGCCTGAAGCGTGTTTCGGTGAGGTTGTGATGATGACGGGACAGGTCGACACCTTGCCCAGAACCGAGCCTGCAGAGTGGGGTGGTTGGCGAGTCACCTCAGAGCTACAGGTATTGAACATCTCAGACGACCGCTGCAGTGGCCCGCAGCGGCTGTTAGTCAGCCAGCATTTTGATACGCAGAAATTGGATGAGTCGATGCGATATGGCGCGCTGTTCTCAGCATCTGTGAGACTCAAGCCCCTGACCAGTCAATGGAACCCAGGAGTACTACCTGATCAAGGTCGTTGGGCGAGTCGAGGTGTGGATGCAGCCGCTGTAGTGGTTGGCCCAGTGACCCAGTCAAGCCACGGAAATTGGCTTGCCGATTTCCGAGGGAAGCTACTCAGTGAATGGGTACTCAACGACGGTCAGGGTTGGATCGTGCTTCGAGCTTTGCTCTTGGGAGATGCTCGGGGGATTTCGTCGTCACTGTGGTCTGAGTTAAAGCAACTCGGCATCGTGCATTTGGTCGTGATCAGCGGCTTGCACATCGCGCTATTGGCAGGGCTGACGGCTCACTTGGCAAAGCTGCCAAGGCGATTATGGAAAATACCGCGAGACCGCGGCACAGACGCCCTGACAACGCTTGCCACCCTGATTGTCTCAGGGCTTTATGTCCTTCTTATCGGAGCACCTTTGCCGGCACAGAGAGCATTTTTTATGCTGGTTGCTGTCAAGACGCCCCACTTATTGGGCTGGTCGGGCGAAAACAGGCGATCACTGCTACTGGCACTGACTGCCATGTTGCTCTGGGAGCCAAAGATAGCGCTGGGAGCCAGCTTTTGGCTCAGTGCTGCGGCGACATGGATACTCCTGACTGATAATGCGACGAATAAAGGCGTGCCAGGCCTGATGCGGCTGCAGATCAAGATCGTCTTTCTTATGGCACCACTGACGCTATTTTGGTTCGGGGAAGCGAGTTGGCTGGGTGTTGTGTCCAATAGTGTAATGCTCCCTGCGGTAACACTGATTATTGTCCCGGCGGGTTTAGTAGGTGCCTTGCTGAGTGAGCTCGCGCCCACGCTGTCGTCTCATTTTCTGGAGCTGAGTGTCTGGACCTGGGAGGCTCTGATGCCGCTTTTCAGCACTCTGCTGCGCTCCTGTGAGCACTGTGTAATGGTCCATCAACCCCTACCATTGGCCGGCCTCATTCTGGCGTTAATCGGTGTCTTTTGTTGGAGCAGTCACCCCCGGCCTGCTCGATTGGCATATCTCATGACCATTTTTCTTGCGCTGAACACGCCACAGAGACAATACGAGACGATAGTGACGTTGCTCGATGTCGGGCAAGGGCTCGCAGTAGTTATCGAAAGTGGGGGAAAAACAATGGTCTATGACACTGGTGATGGCTACTCCGGTGGTTATAGTCAGGCTGAGAAAACAGTGTTGCCGTATCTCCACTCGCGTGGTGTTGATGTCATCGATGTGCTGGTGGTGAGTCATGCTGACAGAGATCATAGCGGTGGATTAGCATTTTTGGTTAATCGAATACCGATAAACCGGCACTTGGGCTTCGGTGGTGAACCCTGCCGGAATGGCGAGCGATGGCGGTGGGCTACATCGGAATTTTTAGTCGTTAATGGCTCTGGCCAAAGCGAGCTGGATACCAATGACCAGTCCTGTGGCTTTCTCTTCACAGTCGGGGGATATAATTTGTTGACGCTAGGCGACATCTCCGCTGATCAGGAAAGAGAATTGGTGCGTTACTGGCGAGAGGCGCTTTCCTCTGAGGTGGTGCTATTGCCGCATCATGGCAGTGACTCATCCAGTAGCTATACTTTGCTGAAGTGGGTAGACCCCACATGGGCGTTGATCAGTTCAGGGCGCGCTAATCGATTTGGACACCCCCACGCTTCAGTGGTCGATAGGCTGACCCAGATAAAGGGAGCCGTCGGACTCAATACCGCCACAACAGGGGCGATCCAAGTTCGCTTTGGCGAAAATCATGAGCCGAGGGTTACCACACAGCGGAACAACGGGGCGCCTTACTGGCTCAAATTGCCGTAAATACCTGCTAAAACCACAGGTAGGGCTGCTCTGAGGTGCTCGGTATACTTTGCCTTGTGGATGGAGGGTAATCTTTGTATCAACTGCTGACAGCCGGGGGCTGGGTTATGCCACTTATTGTGGCGTGCTCGGTTATCGCTTTCGCGATATGCATCGAGCGGCACTTTGCGCTGAACCGGGAAAAGATTGCCCCTAAACATTTACTGGTATCGGTATGGCAGCAATTGCGCCGCGAAGGGCTGAACTCGCAGCAACTAAAAACGTTGAGGGAGCAATCGCCACTGGGCGAGATACTGGCGGCTGGATTGGTGAATCAACATCAGGGTCGCGATGTTATGCGCGAGAGTATTCGCGAGGCGGCGGTTCACGTTGTCCATAGTTTGGAGCGATACCTCAATGCGCTTGGGACGATTGCAGCGGTGACACCATTAATGGGCTTGTTAGGTACCGTACTGGGAATGATCACCGTATTTGCCGACATCAAAAGTCACGGCACGGGGAATGCCAATGTTTTCGCGGGCGGTATTTCTGAGGCCTTACTCACTACAGCGGCGGGTCTTGGGGTTGCGATCCCGAGCTTGGTGATGCATCGCCACTATTCCGCGCGCATTGATGCTCTGGTAGTGGGCCTCGAGAGGGAGGCCATCAAACTCGTTGACGCGCTCCATGGTAAGCAGCAGACGGAATATGAATCGTGAATTTCAGGCGTCTTGATCGTAGAGAGGTTGCCATCAATTTGACGCCGCTGATTGACGTTGTTTTTTTACTGCTTATATTTTTTATGGTTTCCAGTCGGTTTTCAGAATTCAGTCAATTGACAGTGAATTTTCCTGAAGCAGAGAGCGGGGCCGGTTCCGACGATACGCCTTTGGTACTGATTGTCGATGCCAATGGCCAGATGCGGTTAAATGGGGAACGAGTGCCCAGCGATGCGGCAGGGCTCAAGCAGGAGATTAGACGGCAAATAAATGGCAATAGTGACATATCGATGACCTTGTCTGCCGATGCGATGACACCACATCAATATGTCGTGACGGCCTTGGATGTGGCCGCACAATTAAATCTAAAACAACTCACAATAGCGACTCAGCCGTTATCTGAGAGAGGAATGCGTTGAAATCAGTGACCAACAGGCACAGTGACTGGGCGCTTTATCGCCGACTTTTGAGCTACGTTGCTCGTTATTCGGGGGTTTTTCTGCTGAGTATTTTTGGCTTCACTCTGTACTCGGGTGCGAACGTTTTGTTGGCAGATCTCACGCAGTTCTTGCTCGATTCGCTCGGTGAGGCTCCGCAGATAGATATTGGCGTGGTTTCCAAAGTTTCCTATTGGATCTGGCCGCAGGGCGATAAATCTGCACTCGACTATGCCAGGGTGGCGGTTCCTATGGCCGCTATTGCCCTCGCCTTCATCCGGGCGACTGGCTATTTCCTGGGAAATTACTTTATGAATATTGTAGCCCGTGGGGTAGTTCATCGACTTCGAACTCAAGTGTTCGATGTGTTGATCCGCGTGCCTAAAGTCGCCATCGATCAGTATTCGCATGGCGAATTGGTATCGAAATTGACTTTCAATGTTGAGCAGGTCAGTGGTGCCTGCTCTGAAGCGTTAAAGACCATATTGAGAGACGGCCTGACGGTTATCGCGCTCATCAGCTATATGTTGTACCTCAACTGGAAGCTCACTCTGGTGTTTTTCGCAATTGCACCGGCAATCGCGGGAGTCGTGCTGGCGGTGGGCAGACATTTCCGACGTTACAGTCGTCGCATTCAGGAATCCATGGGAGAGGTAACTCAGCTCAGCAACGAGAGTGTTCACGCTTTCGATGAGATCAGAATGTTTGCCGCTACCGAGCAACAGAGTGCGCGATTCAGGGCGGCAAGCCAGTTCAATCAGATTCAAAGTGTGAAGCTCGCATTTGTCCAGGCGGTCTCTACGCCCATAGCGCAGATTATTTTGTCCTTTGCGCTTGGCGCCCTGTTTTGGTTTGCACTTGATCCGGAAATTTTGGCTGGCTTTACCGCCGGTTCCCTGGTGGCTTTTATCGCCGCCGCAACTCAATTGGGGAAACCTATCCGCACGCTAACGAATGTTCAAAGTGTCGTGCAGCGCGGTCTTGCTGCTGCGGAGGATTTGTTTGTTCAAATCGATACGCCGCTCGAGAGAGACACGGGTACAGCTACATTATCCCGCGCTAGCGGGGAGCTCACTTTCGAGGATGTGAGTTTCACGTATCCTGGTAGCGAGACGGCCGCCCTTGATCGGATCGATCTACGCATACCAGCGGGCAGCCTTGTTGCCTTTGTGGGTCGCTCGGGGGCAGGCAAAACCAGTCTTATTCAGCTCCTGTGCCGGTTTTATGCCCCTAGCGCAGGGCGGATCCTGCTCGACGGCCATCCCATCGGTGAGCTGCGCCTGAGCGATTATCGTCGTCAATTGGCAGTTGTATTTCAGAGCATTGTGCTCTTTAGCGATACCGTTCGGGCAAACGTGGCGTTCGGGCAAGTTGATCAAGTGGATGACGCAGCGATTTTAGCGGCGTTGGAGGTGGCGCAGGCGCGTGATTTTGTGGAGGCCCTGCCTGAGGGCTTGGACACAAAGTTGGGTGATGGTGGTGGCGGGCTGTCGGGTGGCCAGCGTCAGCGGCTCGCAATCGCCCGTGCTGTTCTGAAAGATGCCCCCGTGTTGATTCTGGATGAGGCGACTTCTGCACTGGATAACGAGTCTGAGGCGGCGATTCAAGCCTCGCTCGATTCTGCCGCAGTAGGCAGGACGACATTGGTGATTGCCCATCGACTATCCACGGTGGAACGTGCAGACCTTATTGTCGTGATGGACAAAGGCAAGGTTGTTGCGGTGGGAAATCACGCTGAGTTGATTGCCTCAAAAGGACTGTACAGTAGCCTCTACCAGCAGGGTTTCGCCGCATCGTGATTGCCTTGCGGGCCTCATTCGAGCGTCTGTTGCATCGTATCTGGTACGAAGGCCACTGGGCGTCTCACTGTTTGATCCCACTGTCACGACTGGTTGAATGGGAGATTAGAAGAAGGGCCGCGCTGGGTTTAGGCAAAAGGGTGCTGCAGCAAGGCGCAAAGGTATGGGTGATTGGTGGACTGACAGTTGGCGGCACGGGTAAAACGCCGGTTCTCATTGCGCTCGGTGAATGGTTGCGCGATCAGGGTGTCTCTGTCGGCGTCATCAGTCGCGGCTATCGTGGACGCGTGGGACAAAAAGCGCATATTGTATCGGCCTCGGACAGTGCCACAGATGTTGGCGACGAGCCCCTGTTAATTCAGCATCAGTTGGACTGCCCCGTGGTGATTTGTCGTGATAGAGGTGCGGCGCTGGCAGTCATGGTCGATCAGTTTGACGTCGATGTTGTGCTATCGGATGACGGACTCCAGCATTACAGTCTGCCACGAGACTTGGAGGTGGTCGTGTTGGATGGGAAGCGGGGTTTAGGCAATGGTCGGATTATTCCGGCCGGGCCATTGCGCGAACCGGCCGCCCGTCTGGGCTCGGTTGACTGGGTGTTGGAGCGCAATAGCAAAGATCCGGACCGGTCTTTTGAATACGGTATTCGGGCGGTGCGGCAAGTTTCATCAGGCAAATCGTTGTCATGGCCCGATTGGCTTTTGCAAGTGAGCGGGCGGCCTGTCACTGCCATTACGGCATTGGGACAACCTAGCCAGTTCTTTGAGATGCTTTCGGGGCGTGGTTTGAACGTTACCGGTATCGCGTTACCCGACCATGAGGCGATTTCGCTCAGTCAGTTGGAACACCTGACAACCGACTTTGTGTTGATGACTGCCAAGGATGCCATGAAATTGGATCATCTTAAAAACAACGAGATTGCCTCTCGTCTATGGGTAGTGGAAATCGAAACTCGATTGCCCCCATCATTGCTCGCCAAATTGGCGGTAACCCTGCGCACGGATTGAATAACTGACCGAGGTATTGATGTTTCAGATTGTTATTCCCGCTCGATATGGCTCCACCAGGCTTCCCGGAAAGGCGCTATTGCCGATTTTAGAAAAACCCATGATTGCCTGGGTTTGGGAGCGAGCCATGCAAGCTGATGCAGATCGAGTGATCGTGGCGACCGACGACGCGCGTATTGCAAAAGAGATGACTGCGCGCGGAGCCGAAGTTGTCATGACACGAGAGGATCACGCCTCAGGGACAGACCGGTTGGCGGAGGTAGTAAAACAGTTGGGACTGGCCGATGACCAAATTGTTGTGAATTTACAGGGTGACGAACCGTTGATGCCGACAGCGAACATTAAGCGGGTTGCAGCGTTATTGAATGCGAATAGCAGCGCGGACATGGCGACACTGATGGAGCCACTTGACCGTGACATCGCGGCTCAAGAATCCATCGTCAAAGTGGTCGCAAGTGAGGGCGGTAAAGCGCTGTATTTTTCTCGTGCACCAATCCCGGGGCACCGTCCGGGGACTCCTGCCGCACCGATGTATCGACATGTGGGTCTCTATGCTTATCGCGTGGGCTTCCTTAAAAAATTTGTGGCATGGCCGTTGACGGAAATGGAGCAAAGTGAGTCATTAGAGCAGCTCCGAGCGTTGGAGAATGATGCGCATATACAGATTGAGTTGGCGCCCGAACCTGCACCACCCGGCGTTGATACTGAAGCAGACCTGATTGCTATCAGGCAGTTGTTGGCCGCGGAAAGCTGATGCCATGCGCACTAGTGTCGACCTGACGAGATTCAATACGCTCGGGCTCAATGCAACCGCGAATCACTTGGTGACGGTGTCCACATTAGT
>MDTC01209135.1_pt1 | contig 10646 bp, 9 predicted proteins | sample 811181 | NCBI WGS metagenome assembly MDTC01 (sample SAMN05326644, study PRJNA326480) | marine metagenome | isolation source: seawater | place: Pacific Ocean: North | collected 2011 | reverse complement strand
CTTAGGCCTACCGCTTCGTAACCAGTGACGTACACGGCTATGTGCGCCGTCAGCTCCAACCACCAACCGGCATGTCGTTGTTCCTGTGCTCCCTTCATGATGGTGATGAACCCGCCAACCTCTGCCTTCAATGGGCAGCAAACCGGTCGCCGTGGTGGAGAGCATCAGTTTGCTGCCTGCGTGAATGGCCTGCGCCGCGACGCCTTCATCGAACCTGTTCCTGCACACGGCGCTTGTTCTGGTTTCCCCTGGAACGCCCACGGAAACGGAGGCGTGATGCGGTCCGTGGATGGTGGCGCCATCAATCTCCTGGAGCACGGTGTGTTCAAGCCCCACTTGGGCCATGGACCATGGGTTGACCAACCCAGCGCATTGGAAGGGCCTGCCAATGGATGCGTGCTCCTCCATCAGCAGGACATCGACACCCCGCTCAGCGAGAACGGTGGCCAAGCGAGCCCCAACGGGACCGGCTCCGACGACAACGACGTCGTGGTCCATGGGTTGAATCCGGGGGATGGACCCCATGAAGCATGCGCTTCATTCCTTCTTTGCGAAGCGGTAACGCACCTGTTGGGCTTTGTTCAGGTACAGGATGGCGGTAAACGGGTTCCCCTTCTTCGAAATCAAGTCGGAAAAGGGTCCGACTTGACCTTCTGTGATCAGCGTTGCAGCTTCCTCGCGCGTCAGTTCGCGTTTAGAGATTTCACGAGCGATCTGAATCTTGCAACCTGAGCCAGGTTCCTCAGGTTGGTAGTGGGTCGGGGTTTCCACAATGGCAGCATTGGTTTTTGGACATACGGCGACAACACCAGGCTCCACCTCAAACTTCGTTGCGTCCGAAGCTGCTTGGCGGGGTGGGAAGTCATACTCGACTTTCTTACCGTTGAGTACAAGGTATGCGCTGAAAGGTTTCCCGCGCCGGGAAATGAAGCCCTCAAGCAGAGCAGAGCGCCCCTCCGTCAAGATGGCCTTGGCTTCTTCAGGTTTGATCAGCCGTTGGCACATCTCGGCACGAATACCTCGGAAGGTGCATCCTTCGCTGTCACACGCGTATCCATCATGGCCCTGACGGATGGTGCCCGCTTCACAGACCGGACAGGCTGCAATCGGTTCATCGGTAGCCTCCACGCTTCCCGCACCGCTGCCTTTCACGGTGACCTTTCCAGCATCGCTCAGGGTAACGGATGCGGCATATTCCTCACCGGTGCGGCTGAAGAATCCATGAAGGTCCTCGAGAGCCTTCGTTTGCATGAGTCGAGCTGCCGTTTTCCTGTCGAACCAACGGCCAGAAGTGTCCTTCCAGAATATGAAGTTGCAACCCTCGTCCGCACCCAAGTTGGCCACGCACTGGTAGGCCAAGGTTGTCTCACGCACCGGTTCGCCACACGCTGGGCACATGGCGACGTCCTCTTCGTCGGCGTAGAGGACAGATCTGTCGTGGTCTTTGATGCGATGCACCATGGTGGTCGTTCGTTCGATGATGTCGTTCATGTACACATTTCGTTGGACTTCGCCTCGCTGAACCTGCAGCAAGCGATGCTCCATCTCTCCAGTCAATTCCGGCGATGTAATCCAATCCACACCAATCCGGCGGAGCATGTCAATCAAACGCATTCCGATTGCTGTGGCGCTGATTTGGCCGCTCCGTGCGCGTCGAATGTAATTGCGATCGATGAGTTTCTCAATTGTCTCTGCTCTTGTGGCTGGGGTGCCAAGACCTGTGTCTTTGAGCGCTTCGGAAAAGTCGTCGTCCTCCACGTGACGTCCTGCCTTTTCCATCAAGGAAAGCAAGCGTGCTTCCTTCATGCGGCTCGGCGGCTTGGACATCTCCTCGTGGAAGGTCAACTCGTGCAAGTTTGCTTCGGTTCCGCTTGAGATGACGCCCCAATGTTCTGGGATGTTTTCCTTTTTGGTTTCGATGTGACGGAACCCTGGGTCGACGAGGTGCTCCACGCTTTTGACGAAGTCCTGCGAACCTGCCGTTGCGGTGCGCGTTTCGACACGCCACGTAGAGCGGTCAGACCACGACGCGAGAAAACGCCTTGCGATAAGGTCGAACAACTTTGCATGGTCTGCCGGGAGAGCCTCATTCGGAAGCATGCCTGTGGGCACAATCGCGTAGTGATCGCTGACTTTTGCATCATTGAAGTTCCGATCGGTGTTACGCAATCCCTCGTTTTGAAGTCGAACAACGTGCGTGGCGTACGCCTCGATGCCTCCCAACGTTTCGATGATTTCATTCACCTTTTCCTTCATGTCCGTCGGTAAATATTGAGAATCTGTACGCGGGTACGTGGTCACCTTGTAGCGGTCGTAAAGGTCCTGAGCAACACTGAGCGTCCTCCGTGAAGGCCATGACCATAGGCTATTGGCCAGGCGTTGCAGGCTGGTGAGATCGAAATTCAATGGAACGCGCTCGTGCTTTGGCCGTTCATCGACGGTCACAACGGTCGTGGTCGATGCCGCAAGATCTGCTTCAACCGCTTCTTTTTCCGCGAGATCGAGGATGCGATTGGCCTTGTACTCAGGCCGGTTTTCATCCGATTTGTGCTCGCGTCGAATCCAGCGCGCCGACCATACCGAATCGCCGGCATGGACGTCAGCAGTGATGTTCCAGAACGGCTCCGGGACATAGCTGAGGATTCGCTCTTCCTCATCGGCAATCATCGCCAAGGTTGCTGTTTGGACCCGCCCAAGGCTGATGGTGGTTCGTTCACGTCGTCCCTTGAGGAAGGTGTTTCCAACCCGCGATCCGTTCATGCCGATGATCCAATCAGCTTCTGAGCGAGAACGTGCGGCGGCTCCGAGGCTGTCGTATGTGCCGCTTGGTTGTCTCCCTTTCCACGCCGTCTCGATGGCGCCTGCCGTCATGGATTGGAGCCACATCCTGGATGTGGGAGCCTTAGCTTTCGTGTGCTCGATGATGCTTCTGAAAATGAGCTCTCCCTCACGAGCCGCGTCGCATGCGTTGACAATTTCAGTCACGTCCTTAGACGTAACACGCTTCTTGATGGCTGAGAGGACCTTTCTGTTTCGACCACCTTTCGCCTTGTACTCGAAGGGGTCAGGGACGATGGGGAGCCGGTCGATGGTCTTCCGCCAGTTTTTGAACTCCGGATCGTAATCCTCCGGGAACTTTTGCTCGACCAAATGGCCGATGGCCCAGGTCACCACAAGATCCTCACCAAGCCAAGCGTCATCCGCTTTTTTTGTGGCTCCAAGCACCTTGGCAATGTCGTCGGCAACGCTGGGTTTCTCCGCGATGACAACGACGGTCATGGTAGGGTCGGCTCCGTCGAGCCTACTTGAACGATGTTGTGACCTGCCGTCTTCGCCAGGTCTCCTCGTCCCACGGGTCTTCCAGTCCAGGTCCACCGCATCCGAGGCAACCCGGATATCCTGCTTCTATGAGCGTGTGGGCCATGGCCGCGACGTCCTCAAAACTCACGCTGAGCACGCCCTCGGATTGAAACAGCACCGCTCGCGGGTCACCGGATGCACCCCATGCCACGAGTGGGACCTCACCATCGATGTCTTTGATCACGGGCGTTGCATCCATTCGCACCTCAGGGAGGTTCAATTGTGCCGGGTTCGCTTCGCTGATCGCCCTCACCAATCGGTGTGCGCACTCGAGGTCTTCCTCTACGACCACGATGACGATGCGAGCCGTGCGGAGGATGCGCCGAGCAGCCTCTCTGGCCGCCGGCCACCGCACGTCATCTGGGCGCATACCCCTACGACAAGCCCGTAAGGCTTGAAGGATGCCCGTGGGCGGGACGTGACATGGGCTGGCCCTACCGAGCGTTTGTTCGGCCCATTCAACGTCTTCAAACCAGTGAAGGCGCTCATGGTCGAGCGTTGCGGATGCTCAGGATTGCATCTGCGACCGGACCTGGCCGCTCTGTGCTCCGATTGCTCTACCGGCCGAAGAAGGCTGAACCTGTCGAAGTGTGGGGTTTGACCTTCCCGAATCGGTTCGGTCTAGCTGCGGGCATGGACAAAGGCGCTGAAGCCCTCCTCGGCTGGTCAAGCATTGGGTTTGGATTCATCGAAATTGGTGGCGTCACGATGCACGCGCAGGAGGGCAATCCGAAACCTCGTATGTTCAGGGACGACAGGTCACGTGCTTTGATCAATCGGATGGGATTCAACAACGACGGCTCTGAAGCGGTCGCTGAAAGAATCCGCACCCATCTCAACAAGAAAGGTCCGCTGCCTTGTCCTGTGTTGGCCAACCTTGGGAAATCCAAAATCACGACCAATGATGACGCGTTGGAGGACTACGCGACGTCGATGGAACGCTTGCATGACGTTGTGGACGGTTTCGTGGTGAATGTTTCATCACCCAACACGCCTAATCTCCGCGATCTTCAGCATGAGGATGCGCTGAAGGGCTTGTTGGAAGGCCTCTCCACACGTTTGAACGAGATGAACACAGGGCACCCAACGCCCCGTCCGATGTTGGTGAAATTTGCACCGGATCTTGCTGAGGACGCGCTTCTTCGTATGGTTGATGTCGCCCGAGCAGCTGGTGCTGATGGAGTGGTCTTGACCAACACCACGGTCCATCGGGATGCTCCGACCCATCCCGGTCATGAAGCATTTCTAGCGGAGACTGGGGGCCTTTCAGGAGCACCGCTGAAAGACCGCAGTACTGCGATGATACGTGCGGTCCACGAACACACCAACGGGTCGTGGCCAATCATTGGCGTGGGTGGGATCTCCACTGCGGCGGACGCAAAAGAAAAGTTGGAAGCGGGCGCGACCTTACTGCAGGCTTACTCGGCTTTCGTCTTCGAGGGGCCATCATTGGTGCGTCAAGTTGTGGACGGTCTGGCGAAAACGTCGCCTTGATAGCCGACTCCTTCGAGCCCCTTCCATGCTGACCCGCCGGGTCAAGTTACTCTTGGTCGGCGCGGCCATTACGTTGGGGCTCTTCGCAACCCTGCTGGTTGACGCTCCTGCACCGACCATGACCGTCGATGACCTCCTTGCTGACGCGAGCGATGGCCGTGATGTTGCGGTGCGGGGCGAGGTGCTGGACGGCAGCATCGACAACGGCTCATCCACGTTTGTGTTGGAAGGTGAAACTGCGACACTGACCATCTCTTTCCTCGACGCAACCGTTTCCAACGGGTTGGGGGACAACCGTACTGTATACGCAGAGGGTACGCTCAAGAAAACAGATGACGGTTGGGTTCTGGAAGCAACGACGATCAAGACTTCTTGCCCTTCAAAGTACGAAGAAGAAGGGACGACTGATTGAAATAGAGTCAGCATGACCCATCGCTGGGATAGGTGGGGGGCTCGGCGTACCCTGTACCGCACATCGTCGTTATGGCGGACCGAATGCCCCGGGGCGGCGAACCCGACCCGTGGTCTCCCGCTTGCGGACGTTGATGTCTCGCCCCCACATGACCCGGGTGCCATGAACCGTCTCCGGAGGGAGACGGGAATCGGATAACCGGGGGAACAGGTCAGGCCGGGAACGGAGCAGCCCTACCTGGGGCCATGGGTGCTGTGGGGACCCGGGATGGAGGAAGCAAGCGGATCAGGGCCATGGGGACGAGCGTCCACCCGGGGCGCGCCCACCTCACACGTCAAGCAAGACGTCGGCGTACCAAGCCGGACCCTGTAGCGTAGGCATGCCATCGCCTTTCCCGGGCACCTCTTCTCCTGCATCAACTGAAGACAAGACGAGGCCGTGGCTGCTGACTGCCTTGACTTCGACCCCGCGTTCAAGGGCATCAGCGGCCACGTAGGTGACCATCGCATGCACACCAGCGTGAACCGAGTCCTGGCTCAATTTGACGTCTGCGCTGAGCATCCATCTCCCCTTTGTTTGGGCTTGGTACAATACCTCGTCCAGCCATGCAAGCAAAAGAACATCATCATCCACACGTCCCAAATTTGTGTCCAACACAGCATTCCACTCGCCGTGCATGATGCGGGATGTAGGCGTTCCAGTGACGTCCATGGCCGCCAACAGCCCGAGTCCAGCCTCGGCGAAGACGCGTTCTTTTGTGGGCGCCATGGCCCTTAATCCGAGGTCTGCCGTGGTCGGCCAGATCCAAAAGCTCACGTCATCACCGCTTTGAAATTTGGAGGTTCCAAGCGGTTTCCCTCATTCGTTCGATGAGGTCATCCCTGGTCAGGACAAACCGTTCTGTTCGGTCAGCGCCAAGAATGCACTCAGAAGCAGCATTGGCGAGAAGGGCGGTGGCTTGAACGTCCATTCCGGTCGCCACCGCGGCGGTAATGGCAACGGCGGCAGCATCGATGAGTCCGATCATTTGCTTGAGTTCGGTAAGGGTACAGTCGACGTGTGCATCGTCACCCTCGCGGCTGTAAATGGTGACGCCTGTCGAGCCTTCAAGGACAAGCAAGTGCCCCCAGCCATGCTCGTCCAGGAGCCCTTGTGCTGCCTGTGCAGGATTGTCGGCACCCAACCTCCGTCGCATCAGTTCCAAGCCCTGCGACTGCATGACCACCCATGCCACACCTTGCGTGCGATGGAATCCAGTCAATTTGGGATCGGCGATGACCGGCACCCCTGCAGCATTCGCACGCTCAATCAAGCGTGCCGCGCCCTCGTCCGTCACGACGCCTTGCCCATAATCGGAGAGGATGACGGCAGCGGCTCCTTCCACCTGTTCGCACGCCATCTCATACATCGCATCAAGTGCTCCCAATGGCATGGGTTCATCAGCTTCAATGTCCCATCTGAGCATCAATTGTTCATCTCGAACCAAATTTTGTCGCGTGGCCAACAACCTCGTTTTTACCGTGGTTGTTCGACCTTCCACGATGCTGATGGTGTCGGTGTTGACCCCTTCTTCGGTGAGGTACTCCAAAACGCTCACACCAGCGCTGTCGTCACCGACCACTCCAAACAGGCATGGATTCAGCCCCAGTGACACCAACCCTCTGGCCACGTGTGCCGCGGCTCCCACCGCCTCCTCGCGTCGGGTTTCTTTGAGGACTGGAACCGGAGCCCGTGTGTTCAAGTTGTCAGCAAAACCATGGATGTACCGATCCATCATGATGTCGCCCACGAGGACCACGTTTGTGGACGACAAGTTGGTGAGGGTACCAATGATGCCTGTCAAACGGTCATGAGCATCCATTTCCGAATCCGTCATTCCCATGATGAACGTGCTGCGCCCACATCATTTCATCATGTCGTGAAGCAGGGTGGCCACATGTGCGTTCAAGGAGGACCTAAACGGTCCGAGTTCTTCGCGCAAAGTCGTGAGCAGCGCTTCTTCGTCGTCGGTGATGACACCATCCGTTAGGGCCGTCTCGAGGCACGACAAGAACACGGCTTCTGGTCCGTCGAGGGTGGCCTGCTCATCAACTGAAAGCGACTGAGCTTCGTCAATCAGCTGAAGGAGTTCATCTGATGTACAACACAGCAAATGCGCCGCCAATTCGAGCTGGTTCCCGTTTGTGCTTCTCTGCTCCTGGCTTTTTTCTCGCGGACCTGTCGCATGCAATTCCTCTATTCTACCGGCGTCAACGAGGTCCAACACCTTTTCACGCCCTTGATCGGTGATGACCACCTTTTCGTTGAGTGTGGTCCGAAGGCGGTTCACCTCTTCCTGTCCAGTCGCCGAGAGAACGTGGACTCTGAGACGTTGTCGGTGCCCCTCGACGTGTTTGAGAATCAGAAGGACCCAACCTTCCTCCACCAATCGACGTATCGCGCGAGGGATGTGCTTTCGTTGAATCCCGATGGCGTTTGAGATACCGGTTTGAGTTTGGGCTTCTGGAGATGAACCACGGCCAACGGGGTCCACGCGATGGAGGTGCAAAATCAAGCGTTCCAAGACAGGGAGTCCTTCAACGCCGGCTCCCATGAGCGAATGACTCCTTCATGTCATAGGAATCTTCCTCCGTTTCGTCTATGTGTGTGCGACGTCAGGAGTGGACATGGCGGGTCGTGACCTTCGACCCCGTCCTCGCCCACAACGCCCGCTGGGGAGCCGTCCTGAGGGACCTCGCGATCGATGGGCTCCCCCTGTGGCACACAGGCTTGGTTGGGCCGTCCCTCCAAAACTCGGCCAACGCTTGTACGAGAAAAGCAAGTTGGGCCGCATGGTTGAGGACGGTAGCGTGGTCCTCTCGAACGAAGAGGTGCTCTTTTGCCATTGGAACCGCCACGTGTCTTTGCCTTCGGAGTCATGGCTCGATGAGACCTTGGCTGCAGACCCGAGTTTGCTCCAGCGGGCGGTCGTGTTGGACGTTGCTCGCTCAGGAGGGGAAGTTCTTGTCCTCAATGACGTCAGTGAGTCACGGTGGGGCTTCCGATGGTCACGTCATGACAAACCGCCAGCTCCACCACAGGCCGTGGCCGATTGGTCCACGGCTGCGGCTGATGTTGATTGGCCCACACTCCTTACGGATGCCACCAACGACGATGCCGAAAATCGCCTGACGGAGTGGTACATCATTGATGATGAGTTCGACGTTACGATGTACCACGTTCACCCGGTGACATTCTCTGGCGCCTTGACACCTTGGTCACGCCTTGACGTTGAGCAACGTGACCGTCTCCGTCATGCTTGGTCGGTGAAAGTACCATGCGGTGACGGGTACCGCCTCCCCCTGATTGCGGGATCCTGGCCTTGGACACAAGTTGGGACCACCCATGCCTCAGGCCGCCAACTCAACGCAGAAGAATCCGCAATCATGGCTTACTTGGTCGAGGGCGAGGCACTGACGCCGATTTCAGCAAAGGCGCAACGACTCATGGACGCAGGGGTGATGCTACGACCGGGCTTCAAGTATGGTTGTCGGTGGCGAGCCTACGACGACGAAATTGATGTTGCCCACGCGCCTTGGTTGATTCAAACCGAAGACCAGCGACCGGTTCGATGGCAAGACGTCTGCCTCGCCGTACGTCTTGCCGAGGGCGTCAATAAAATCTGGGTCACAGAGGTCAACGGTCAGTGGTTGGCGGTTCGACGTGCCCTTCCGGGTCGTCCAGCTCAGCCCCGTCACGGACGTCAAGCGGACGACCCCACGGGTCCACCTCGGCCTGATGCGTTGTGATCGACTGGGACGCTCTTGGCGTGTCAGAAGCAGTGTTGACCACCTTCCGTGGCCAAAGCAAAGAAACACCAACCAGCATCAGACATAGACCCAAAGCCACTTCCGGTTGACGCAGAAGATCCACACCGGTAACCTCCTCTTCAGCCGTGAGGGTTACGGTGAGGACAGTGCGAGCACCATCGAGATCAACCAAATGCACTTCACCTCGAACAAGCATCCCATCTTCGAGCAATCCCGAAGGATCAATGTCGAGGGTCAACGCGGTGACATCTGTGTCGAGTGTGACGCGCGATGGCGCATCTGCAACACGGGACAACGGCCCCTCGATGAGAACCGTGTATGTGGAAGATCCATGACCGCTGCTCAGGAGGTCTATGGTCACTGTATCTTTGTCTTGGACGGCGATCGATGATGTGTGGGACCCATCTTGTGGAATTCGATTGAGCACCGTCACTGGAATGTCAAGGTCCATGCTGGTTCCTCCACATGTCATGGTACCCGACAAACGGTCGACGACGTCCCCGGACAACGGTGATTGAGGTTCCAACGTGATGCGATGACTGCCTTCAGCAAGGAGTTCGGATGGGAAGGTGACGATGCCCCCAAGGTCCATCCGCAACGATCCCTGGAGTGTACATGGGGCGTCGACGTTGTTCAGATCGATGGACAGGCCTTCGTTGGCGTTGATTCTGAGTCCAAAGGCAGGGACCTGCAATTCCAAGCCATGTCCACATTCAGGAGCACGAAACGCCACAGCCGTGCCGTTTCCGTTGGTTCCTTGCACCACCTCCGCCGTCCAGGGGACTTTCAGCCCGCTGTGGTCGCGTATTTCGACCCCTTCGGCTCCGAATGTATCGCCAATGTGGAAGGTGTCCCCTGCGTCTCCATCGTCTTGGCCGTTGAGCAAACCACTGTCCTGGTCTGCTTCAACCACCATCAACCAAGGTCGTCCAGGGTCGACGTTCACCTCGTTTTCCGAGGGATCTCCCGCTGCTTCATCGAGCATGGTGACAAGAACGCCTGAGCCGGGGAGCTTGTCGTCGTAGTTGTTTCCACCTTTCAGTTCGATGAAAACCCGTTGTTCTTCTGTGAGGTCAACGCGAAGCACGTTTCCCCCTTCGTGCCGTGGCGAAAGGTCGATTGTTGGGCCCAAGCATACTCCTTCGCGTTGGACCGGGAAATCAAGATTCACGTTCATGCTTGTGTCGAGTCCGATTCGTTGCATGCTTGCCGCTGTTGGCAGGGCTGGCCAGACACCCGCCCCGTTCCAGTTCCCTGATGCCATGATGTCCCAATCACCAACGCCTTGCCACGTACCGGACCAGGCTGGATCATGAACAGGATACAAATCGATGGCTCCCAATTGGTGGAGCATTTCGTGCAGGACGGTCCCTGTGGCCCCGGTCCCTCCTCGCATGGTGGCCATGGCATAATGCGCAACCTCGACGTCACGAGCGACCTCGATTGGTTCCATCAGGTGCGTAAAATGGGACCAAATGCTGTCGGAACCACCCGCGCCACTTTCTTGCCCGCGGCTTGTATGCAACACAAGGAATCGGTCCACCGTGCCGTCCTTGTCCAAATCGTGCGCG
>MDTC01112999.1_pt1 | contig 10646 bp, 13 predicted proteins | sample 811181 | NCBI WGS metagenome assembly MDTC01 (sample SAMN05326644, study PRJNA326480) | marine metagenome | isolation source: seawater | place: Pacific Ocean: North | collected 2011 | reverse complement strand
GGCTCCTGTCACGGATGGAGGCAGAAGGCCACATTAGGAGGATTAGGGACGGAATGGGTAAGAGAGTAGAACTAGCCGAGGAGGGAATCTGATGTCTCAGGGAAAAACTAGCGATGTAAGAATGACGATGATTGCCTTCCTAGCAGTAGCGATTCTAGCAATCTCTCTGTACGTCTTGATTTCAATGGAGGCCTCTCTTGAGGAGGGAAGAGGCCCACAGGGAGGAAACCCATTCACAATACTCTCGCTGATGTTTTTGATAGTAGCACTAATCATTCTCACGTTGACTCAGGTACGAAGCGGAACCGGGCTATTCACTACGAGCAATATGCGAATAGCTGCGATGATGGCATCGATGTTCATCGTAGGAATGCTGGTAGAGCCTTCAATTCCCAAGCCAGGAGCCTCCCCGGGAGACTTCATCGGAGCCATATTCATCCTCATCCCAGTGCTACTAATCGCTGCAATGCTGGTACCAATGTCTCCGAGCGGATCGAACGAAGAGGAGTAGGATAACTCCATGCACAGGGATTCAGTCCTAGAGAAGGCTCTCCAAGAGGCACTGGACGATGGGTCCTCGGTATGGGCGGTCGGTGATGTCCATGGTTACAGGGAAGAGTTTGAGATCCTTCTGAACAAACTAGACCTGACGGGGCTAGACATGGCGATTTGTGTCGGCGATTTGATAGACAGGGGTCCGGATAGCCACGGGGTCCTCAGCATCGTCAGAGAGAGTGATCGCATCTTCTCAATCAAGGGCAATCATGAGCTTCTGATGTCCATCGCCCTTGGAGAGAATCCCCACCGTGAGGCTTTCTGGATCGAAAGAGTTGGAGGCAGGGCCACTCTTGACTCCATGGGAAGCATGGAACAGGAGAAGTGGGAGAACGCAAGGCTCTGGCTGGATTATACCGACAACCTTCCGACGGAAGTCATACTGGACAGGTTCCGGATATCCCATTCGGGATACAAGGCAGACACACCCCTCGACGAGCAAACGGACGAAGACAGACTAAAATCCAGAGAGGTATTCCTGGCCACTGTCCCCTTGGATCCAAAAAGGCAGATTATCGCAGGACACACCCCTGTGCAGATGCTCTCAAACTTCGATGTGGATCCACCCGAAGAGGGGATTTGGAGGCACCCAGTCCTGTTGGAAGACGACCGTCCCTCGGCAGTCCTTCTTGATACTGGGATTGTGCTCAAGGACCCGATCCATAGACCCAGGATATCAGCATACGACCTCCAGACTGGCAGGGTCGAAGAAGTGGAGAGGATCAATCAAATCCTGACCTGAAGGTACTCGCCCACAACCCTAGTTTCGTATACTGGCAGGTCCTTCTTCTTGGACATCTTCCCAACTAACCTGCCATATGGCGGGAAAAGCGGGAATGGCGCCCATTCGACCAGACTGCCGTCATTCAGGTTATGCGTGGTCTGGTGGAGGGGGCATCGGACACAGCCGTCAGAAATCTTCCCACCCCAGGCTAGAGGCCAACGCATGTGTCTGCAAAGCCCCTCCGTGGCGAAGAAGTCGTCTCCAACGCGGGCCACCATAACGGACTTCAGGCCAAAATTGACCATCTTGGTCTTCCCTGGCTTCATCTTCTTGATCGCTATAGCATTCTTCCATTCCATAACCTAGCCCCTCACTCGAAACCACTCCACCATTCTCTGGCTGCTCTCCCAACCACCCAACCAGAGCGAGATGAGAATCAGAGCCACCTGACCCACTCCTCTCAGTGCGTGCCAGTGGGACTCGTACGTTTTCCCGCTCAGGGGGATATCGTTAATCCACATGTTCAGGTTTGCCCAGTACAGAACAAGAAGCATCAGGGTGAGCCCGAAGGCAGCCTCCCTCCTGAACCATGGCAAAGCGACGCCGAGGCCGAGTAAAATTTCGAACGCCCCGCTGGCAAGTACCCAGAACCTAGCATTCCCGAGTATTCCTGGAACTATCGGCTCGAACCATGCGGGATCTCGGAAGTGTTGCACCCCCACCCAGGCTATCCAAATGCCATATGGAACGGCTACTAGATTCTCTAGCCACCCCTCCATCAGATCAGTCCGCATTTTCACGAACAAGGGCCAAGTGGACCGCTACTCCGACCGGCATCAGCATGACGCCGAAGAAAACTGACACCGCAGAAACCCATCGTTCGGTCTCCCTTTCCAAGCATCTCTTCCACATCCATCTTGTTACAACAATGTCACCTGCTACGAAGTGGGCCCATGCTGCTGCAGCCCCGCCCCTCGTTGCCAGCAAGTCTGCGAGACCGGCAAGCATACTGCTTGGGTTCATGGAGTCCATGCCGAAGTCGATCAGAGCCTGCGGGTTCGACGCCATCAGCACCCACCAGATGATGATTGGGCCCAAGAAGAACCACGGGCCACTCAGGGCGCTGTGGGTCTTCTCGTGATCAGGGTAGAATAGCATTGCAAACCAGAAGGGGCCAACCCACATCGTCGATAGGAAGAAAGCCAGGTCGTACAAATCCATATTTCCACCTTAATTCGTAGTCAAATTTAGTTTTGGCCTTCTGATGTCCTCGAACCACGGATCTTCGCCGTTCCAGTCCGGATCTATCCCCAAGTCGGCACAAATCATCTTGGCGGAGATCCTCCCGCTTTCCAAGATGGTCGGAAGACCGCTTCCGGGATGAGTCCCACCACCAACGAGATACAGTTTCTCCAACTCCTCGAACTTGTTCTGGGGCCTTCTCCAGAGCATCTGATCAAGGCCATGAGCCAGATTGAAAACGGCTCCCTTGTATATGTCCCGTGATGCCCAGTCGTCTGGCGTAACTATCGTCTGGGAGACGATGTGCCTCTTCAGGTCCGTGAATCCCAGCTTCTCCATCTGTCTCAGAATTACATCCATGTAATCATGCTTGATTTCCTCCCAGTCGATACCCTCGTGGCTGTTGCTAACAGGGACTAGGACGTAGATAGTGGAATGTCCCTCAGGTGCCATTGTGCTATCTGTCACGCATGCGTTCTGGACGTAAACAGAGGGGTCGTCCCAAGTGACCTTGTTCTGGGTGACCTCTCTCAGGTTCTTCTGGTAGTCCTTGGCAGCGTAAATCTGATGATGAGGGGTATCGTACAGCTTGTCGATCCCTAGGTAAAGCATGTAGGTCGAGCACGAGTATGATTTCTGATCCAGCTTCTTGTCCGACCACTTCCTACGCAGCTCGTCTGGAACTAGGCCTTTCATTCCCGTGGCGAAGTCAACGTTCATCACGTACCGATCTGCTGAGTATTCTCCTTGTTCTGTCCTGGCACCCACTACGGTCTTCCCTTCGAAAATGAACTCGCTCACCGGCTCGTTCAGGCGAATCTCAACACCCATCTCTCTAGCAATCTCGCCCATCCTGTTCGTGATTGTACCCAACCCTCCCTCTGCATGGAATACTCCGTGCTCGTACTCCAGATATGCTAGTATGGTGAACAGGCTTGGTGCATGGAACGGGCTCATCCCCAGATACTTCGTCTGGAAAGACATCGCCAACTGCATCCGCTCGTCAGGAAACACCCTCGCTAGGTCCGAGGCCACTGATCTCCACGGCCTCAGTACTCTCGCTACCCTCAGAGCCCTCTTGCTAACCAAGTCCAGAGGGCTCTTCCAAGGGGCATTCAGACAATTTTTTGATAGTTCCATCTTGGTTCTATTGTCCTCGACGTACCTCCTGAAACCATCTGCGTTCTTTACTCCGCAGAGATCTGTGATCTGGGCAACCATATCCTCCAAATCTGTAGTCGCATTCAGACTCCCACCCGCTCCGAAAACTAGTCGATAGTTCGGGTTTAGTGGAATAAGACCTAGCTCCTCGTGGGCATCCTTGCCTATTGCCTGAAATATCTCCTCGGCGATCTCGGGGTAATGGAAGAAGGTAGGCCCATTGTCGTACTTGTAGCCATCCTTCTCGAAGACCCTAGTCCTGCCCCCTACTCCGTCCGACTTCTCCAGGATCGTAACCTTGACTCCTGCCTTCGCAAGGAGCATTGCACAAGCAAGACCACCTGGTCCCGCACCAACAATTAGGACGTCACTATGGTTTTCCATCATACTCACTCCATGCTCAGGCCTTCCCTGAACTCAACTAGGGGCGGGCCCATCTCAGCAATCAACTTGACTTCTGGATGAGTCCTGATTACCAACCCATCCATGTACATCAGGGATCGAATGATGGGAAAGGCTTCCTCTCCGAAGTCAGCACCAGCATCTTCGACGGCCGTCCTAACCGTCTTCATCATCAGGTCGGTAAGGCTCTGCTCACCAACGCTCTTCTCCCCAAATCCCTGATAGATCTCCGACATGCGTGTTTTGAATCGGGCTACTCTATCCTCAGACGGCCTCTCTTCGGCCAATCCTAGCAGAGCCTCGAATGCTTCATCCAACTGATTTTTTGAGAGTCCCTCAAAGAATTCAAACAGGGGGAGGCTAACCCCTCGAGGGGCCTGGCAAATGGCACCATTGTCTATGAAAACGTAATCTCCGTCATCATCAATCAAGCAGTTACCGGGATGGAGATCGCCATGGAAAGTACCAATCCCAAACATGTATGCTCCGTGGATTCTGAATAACTCGATTAGATATTCCCAAGGCAGGTCTTCGTCCAATATTCGCTCTTCCAGGGTCTTTCCAGTAACGAATTCAGAAACGAGCACGTGCTCGTTTGACAACTCAGGATAGTACTTCGGGAACTTTAGCCGAGGCATGGGGAAATCATCCACGAGACCGTCTCTGATTTCCATCAGCTCCCTGCCGCCACTGATTTCGTTGCGCAAATCCAACTCCCTAGTTGTGTAGTCTTCCACGTGTCTCAGAAGAGCGATTGGATTGCCCACCCTACGCAGCTTGGGAGATAGTGCGATAGCTACTCTCATCATCCTCATCATCCTCCTCACATCTTTTTGGAATCTCTTTTTGTGATCGGACTTGACCACCTTGACCACAACCTCCTCCCCACCTGTCAACCTGGCTCTGTGAACCTGACCAACCGAAGCGGCCGCTAGTGGCTTCTCATCAAACCATGAGATGGACGCATGAAAAGACCCGGGAGCCTTCTGTTTGAGTATCTCGAGTACGTCCTCGCTGGGGATTGTAGCGGCATTCCTGTACATCTTCTGAAGCTGCCTGCACTTTTCGATACTGAGCATATCTGGTCTAAGGGCGAATATCTGAGTCAACTTTACAGCTAGCAGACCCTGTTTCTGAATCCAATCGAGATCTGCCGGCCCGTCCTTCCTGATTTCACGCAGAAATTTGAGGAACGTCAGGACTCTCACGTGTCAAGCCGGACCGTCTCCCATTTCAAATCCTGTTTCCTAATTGTTCAGTATCCCTACTACCTGGGAAGCACCATCGTCCAACTCACACTCCCAAATCGTATGGACCTTCCATCCCATCTCTTGCAGAGATGCCTCCTTTTTCCTGTCTCTTTCGACGTTATTCTCGAACTTCTGGCTCCAATAGTCGACGTTCGATTTGGGAAGGTCAAGGTCACACCTTGGACACCTATGCCAGAAGCAGCCGTGGACGAAGATCGCCAACTTCCTCCCAGGGAACGATATGTCCGGCCTGCAGATGTACCTGCCCCCATCTCCATCAACCCTCCAATGGAGGCGGTAACCCGGAAATCCCGCACCTCGTAGGAGTCTTCGAACGATTAATTCAGGCTTGGTATTGGTAGACTTGTTAGCGACCATCACATTGTGAACGGCGCGCGAGGATGCAGGAGGAACCTCAAGTGCCATGGAATCAATTATTCCAGTTCAAAATGCCTACCAAAGCCGGTACGCCCCAGATCATCAGGGCCGGGACAATCTCTTGGATGGCGAACGTGTTGGACATGAACTCAAGCCCTAGAGCCATGCAGACGATGAACCAGACGAACACCGGTCCGCAAATCACTGCCGCTAGCCTCGCCTGCTCACGACCCTCGGTCATGAACGCAGCATAAGCTAGGAAAACAGAGATCAGTGACATGAAGCCAAGGGTGGCTAGAATCTCTTCTAGGTCACCTTCATGCGTATTTGCATTGGCTATGACGCCAAGCCCAGTGTGGGCTAGCAGCGTAAGAATCAGCCACTTCTTCGGTTCCATCATCCATTCGTACGGGTCTTCCATGGCCGAATGCCGCACTCGGTGGAAAATGAACCTTCATGCTATCAGTCAATCCGATGGCTCTCTCTATCAGAGGGGCCCAGAACCACTGGCCTCCGCCAGCCACTCCATAGACGAGCGATAGTCGGCTTTCGACTCCATATCGTCCTCTAGGAGTAGCGCTTTGGCAGCATCCCACACAGCGGTCAGAGCGGGCACCCAGTCGCCGCCCTTGTCGCGACTCTCCTCATCGAACCTCCATGCATCGGACTCTGTCCTTTCATGCACTACCAGCCACGCCCAACCCATCGCCGACTCCAAGCCCCTGCCTTTCCTGGCCATCGAAACGGTCGAAGCCACGCCATCATCCACAGCCTTCCTGACTAGACGGTCTGCGAATGACAGTGGATCAGGTAGGTCATCGCTCTTCCATGGCAGCCTGTCGAGTTTCATCGCCGTGCTAAGCGAATCGTTCAGTTCGCGTAGGAATGCACCGAACCCCTGCTTCCTCTTCACCTGTCGGGTGTGGATCTTCTCGGCCTCTTCACCTGTCAAGCTGTACATCTCACTCAGGATGGACATCCCATAGTCATCCCAAAGCGAGACCAGTACTGGGTGGCAGGACGAATCCTCGAACCTAATCACATGGTCCTCTAGGTCAAGGACCACCCCGTCTGATCTCACATGCAGACCGCCATCGACTGTGTCGAGTACGCAGGATAATGCCCTGCGCTCGTCCTCGGTCCCTCCCATGTGCTCGAGGAATCCGGGCCTGTCCTCCTCTGCGAACCAGTAGTTTCCGACGACGAAACCATCTGAAATTGAGTTCAGTATACTTGCCCTGCATGCGCGGGAAACGACATTGTCCTCCAAGGACATCTTCAGCCATGTGCCGAGGACCTCCCCTACCCTCTCCATTCCTTGTTCGGGAAGAGGCCTGTCATCCGGCCAGCCCTCCGGGCTCCATATCCAAGAGGCCTCACAGACCTCTCCCAGCTTGTTTGGTGGCATCATCGAGACCGCTATGCTTCGAGCCAGGGGCTCTTCCGTCTTAGCGAGGGCAGACTGGGAAAGGCCAACCGTCGTACCGTCCGAGAAGTCTAACTTGAGCCATCCCTCGGGAGTGTTAGTGCAGGAGTCTACGATCTCTTCGCTAAGGCCAACGGACCACTTGCACATATCTCCTTGGAGATCCACTGAGGTATTTTCGAGAGTCCAACTCACCCATTCCGGGGGGGGACTCGCTTCGAAGCCGGTGAAGACGAAGCCATCGTCCCACGAGAAGAAGTATTGTCCCGCCTTGGCATGGTCATCCCACACCAGAAGCCTAAGCCTGGGGTGATTGAAGTTCTGAATTCCAACGAGGTGCCCGGGTCTGCCGCTACCCCTCTTCAGGTAACTGGCATTCCCATAGACATCGCTCTTGAACACTGAAACGGTGCTCAACTCCTCCTCAGAAGCGGCTACTAGGCTTCCAGCTAGAGAGCGAGCGACGTCGCCTCCGCTCCTCTTCCCCATCCGCTTCTTGAGCCATCTGACATCGTTCCTCTTCGATGAGACTCCCTCCAACTCCCTCAGGGTGAGTGCCATTGGGTCCTTCGAACCGAAGAGCGAGACCTTGCCCAACTCTCCCACTATCTCAGGCAGGAAACCCTCTGGGTTGTCGAGCAGCGCATCCAGGTTCTTCTCAAGCCTTCTCTGGATTTCCTTTGATGCCTGTTTTATCCCTCTTACCCTCAGTCTCTTCCTGCGATTCTTGTCACCCGGGAAACGGACTTCTGCAGGTGGCTTGGCCATACTATCGAGCCTTCGGACTCGAGGCTAAGTCTTGAGTTCGTCGGGCCACCTAGGACATTTTCCTTCTGCAGAACGCATCCTTCTCGTTGTCACTCATATTCGAGGGGATTACAAATGTGTGCACATAACCACCCACTATCGCAGAGAGCTCGTCCAGGGAACCAGAAGAAACTCGCTGACTGCTCGTGCTAATATCGCTCAGAAGAATCCCCTCCCATTCTCTTACATCTGCATCGATCCCTTCCCTAGCCTCGCTCTCCTGAGTCCTTTTCGACATCCTTTCGAGAACCGATACCGCCTGTTCCGGGCTCATCGGAGTAGGCAGATCGAAGCCCATTCCAGTAGGATCCAGATCGAGTAGAACCAGGGTATGCAGACCACTATTGCGGTTCGCATTAATCATCTCCAGCGGCGAGGTTGCTAGATACTGTCCATATGGGTAAGGCAGGGTCACCTGTCTTCCGAATTTGTAGGATTGCAACCCAGATAGCGATACTGCCAGCGACGTCGCGGACATACCCGGAACTACTTCGAAACTGACGCCTTGCTCCATGCACCTAGCCTCTAGGTCGATGTGAGTGGTCGCCTGCATCGGATCGCCCACGACCATCAGTGCCACCGGCTTATCCCGAGCCTCATCCAGTAGGTCCCCCGGATCCTCGACTGATGGCCTCATCAGCCTCTCCCAAGTACCCACCTCTTCCTCCAATAGATCCTCCTGGTCCTTAGGAAGAACAGCGGTGTAACCCTCGAGATACCTCTTGCTACATCCCTTTGCAATGCTCTTTGCTCTCTCTGTCATATGCCCCAAATCGCCCGGCCCGATTCCAATCAGCCACAGTCCGGGGGGAACGTCCTTGGTTGCCATCCTCCTTCGCTCATCCACCGACGCTCATCAATCTGATTGCGTTCAGAACTTCAGTCGAAACGATCCCTTTCGCCCCAACTTGATACCTGAGAAGTACTCGTCTTTTCTCGAGTCGAATGGGTCCATGGAGTGAATCAGATCCTTGCTGTAAGTCTTGTACAGATACTTCACCCACAGGAAACCTCTGTTGCCTCCAGCAGAGAGGAAGTCCCCTCCCGAGATCCTCTTTATCTGTCGTATTACCGCTTCCACATCCTTGGAGAACCCGAGAACCCCTGTTTCCATTACCACGAAGGAATCATCCTCGTAATCCTCCCAGGCAGACATGTCGTTAATGTCCATTCTGTTGCAGGAATCGCATCCGTACAGATCCACCGTCACGTCACCATGCTCACAGTTAGGAAACATGCTGGACATGAACTGGAAGTAGTTCCCACTGCATGGGTCACCAATCATCATCAGCCTCTTGGACTTCACCTGGGACATCTCTTTCGCCGCTCTGAACAGCCTCTTTGTTCGAAGGTACCGTCTGATAGGGGATATCAGAATGCTCCGAATCACAGATCATCAGCCTCCGTCATTGTGAAGCCATGATGCCTCCGGCCCATCAACGTGATGCGCCACCTAAGGGTCCCAAATAGCGATGTGGAGGACTCTCTAGCGATTCTCCGAGAAAGGGATTGGTTAGCCGGGGGAATGAGGGTTTTCTCTCTAGAAGAGGATCACAGGCTGATTCCATTAGACCCGGGAGCTCCAATCGAAATCCCAGCCCCCCTGGATGTTTACGAGGTGACTCTCGTCGATGGATTGCCCCACTCCAAGATAGACTCCGACTGGTGGAACCATCTCTCTTCACTCGTTGACAGGGAGGATATTGAGGAGTATGGAGATGCCTGGCCCTCCTCCCATGAATTCATTTCCGACATGATGGTCGTTAGGATTGAGGATGAATTGGAGTCTTTCACACACCATATCGCAGAGGCAAAACTCCTATCGCACCCTCACATTCGCCTGATTCTAAAAGACGAAGGTGTACAGGGTGAATTACGAATTCGCAAACTTACTCCAATTGGCGCTAGGCTTGAAGGAGAGATAATCACTGATGAAATCCCTGATTCGCTCTGTAGAACTCGTGTTCTGGTTCGGGAGTCAGGCCGATCAATCGCTTGCGATCCCAACAAGGCATACTTCTCTACGAAGCTTCAGGCTGAGAGGCTAGAAACCCTGTCGCTGGCTAAGGATTTGCGCCAATTACTCGGTAGGCCACTTAGGGTCTGCGATCCGTTCTGCGGTGTCGGACCCGCTCTTTCCACCCTGCTCTCGGAGCCAGGCCTCGTTGGAGAAATCCTAGCTTCAGACTTGAATCCTGACGCCGTGGAACTGCTCATGGATAATCTCCGTAGATGGGATGGTCGGAGTTACCCAAAGGAACCGAGCCCAATATCAATGGTCTTCGATGATCGAATAGTCGGAGTCGCTGATGCAACCAAGCTTTGCGAAAACCCAGAGCTGACCGGCCGATGGGATCTGCTGATCGTTAACCTCCCTCATAGGACAATAGAGATGCTATCCTCCTTGGTACCCTTGCTCAATCGAAAGAACGCATCGATGGTCAGGGGGAGGGTGATCGCCTCTGAAAACGGAATCGAGGAAGCCAATCACTCCATTCGAACGATTCTACCTGACACCCCGGAGGGATTCCCGGACCCGACTCTTCGCATCAAGAGTGACTATAGCAGTAAACTAAGGCTATGCTCATTCCATGCTTGGATTGCACCTGTGGATGAATAGTTGGCGCCCCGACCGGGATTTGAACCCGGGTCGCAGCCTCGACAGGGCTGCATGATAGGCCACTACACCATCGGGGCCGGC
>MDTC01254969.1_pt1 | contig 10647 bp, 11 predicted proteins | sample 811181 | NCBI WGS metagenome assembly MDTC01 (sample SAMN05326644, study PRJNA326480) | marine metagenome | isolation source: seawater | place: Pacific Ocean: North | collected 2011 | reverse complement strand
AGGTGGTCGTGGTGCGCCTGGGAAGATTCGAACTCCCGACCTCTTGGTCCGTAGCCAAGCGCTCTATCCAGCTGAGCTACAAGCGCACATTTAAATTATAATGGTCTAATCACATTATGGACATTTTTAAACAGTAATTATGAAATTAAGTATTAATTTAAATAAAATCGCTTTACTTAGGAACTCCAGAGGAGGGCATCAGCCAGATCTTGAATATTTTGCTAAGGAAGCCTTAGATGAGGATATTATAGGCCTTACAGTTCATCCTAGGCCGGATGAAAGGCATATAAAACATACAGATTTAGAATTAATTAAAACTATTACAGAGCAATACAAAAAAGAATTCAATATTGAAGGGAATCCTCTAGAAGAAAAAAGTCAAAGTTATGCCGGTTTCGTGGAGATAATTAGAAAATATAAACCAACACAAACAACTTTAGTGCCTGACTCAACTTCTCAAATAACTTCAGATCATGGATGGGAAATAACAGAGGTAAATAATTTAAATTTAACAAATGAAGTTAGAGCGAATAGTTCAAGATGCAGTATCTTTGTAGATGCAGATTCAGATTTAGATCTACTTACCAACAAAGACATAAATGCCATAGAAATATATACAGGCCCTTATGCTCAAGCAGCGTTAGAGAATGATAGTAAGAAAATTGAATTAGAAGTAGAAAAAATTAAAAATTTATCATTGAAAGCAAAAGAACTTGACCTAAGGATAAATGCTGGGCATGATTTGAATCTTGAGAACTTGCCAGAATTAAGAAAATTAGATTTAATAGACGAGGTTTCAATCGGGCATGCAATAATAACGCAATCATTGATTGATGGTTTTAAGAAAACAATTAAAAAATACTTAGAGGTAATAAATGGATAAAGTTATAAATGATATTAAAGATCAGATTTCAGAAAACAAAGTTTTATTATTTATGAAAGGATCCCCGTATCAGCCTCAATGTGGATTTTCATCCAAAGTTGCTCAAATATTATTTTCTTATGACGTTGAATTTAGCTATATTGATGTGCTTGAGTTTCCTGAGGTAAGAGAAAACTTACCGAAGATTTCTGACTGGCCAACATTCCCACAACTATTTGTCGATGGCGAGCTAATCGGTGGTTGTGATATTGTCACAGAAATGCATGAAAGCGATGAGCTGTCTTCTGTATTAGGCTGAAGAAGTTGAAGAAATTTGAGTCTGAAGAAAATTTTCGTCTCCAACTTTATCCACCAATGCAATTTGAGTGCTTAGATGGTCAGCATGTTCTTCTTCACTCTCTAAGATCTTAAGGAGCATATCTCTAGATACGAAATCTTTTTCTTTCTCACAGGTTAGTATGGCAGCTTTTAAATCAGGAATAGCTTCATTTTCTAGTTTTAAATCGTTATGAAGTATCTCAATAGGATTTTTTGCAATATAAACGCTACCCATATACTCCATGCTAGGCAGACCTTCTAGAAACAATATTCTTTGAATTAATTTATCTGCATGCCTCATCTCATCCATAGATTCTTCATATTCAGCTTGAGCAAATCTATTCAGACCCCAATCTGAAAGCATTCTTGAATGTAGAAAATATTGGTGGATGGCCCTTAGTTCATTTGATAGAACTTTATTTAGGTGGTCAATGATTTTGCCGCTCCCTTGCATAGTGAATTTATAGTGTCTTTGTATCTAAAAATCAAGAAAAAATTAAATTTTGCTAATGATTCTCATTTAGAATCTTTGTATCCAAGCTTTTCATGGAGGTCTTTGCTAGAAGTGGTGTAACCAAAAGGCACTCGCTCACCAGGGTGAATTCTTTTAAATGCCTCCTGAACTGCTAATGTTGTTTCATGAAAGCCGGATAATATTAAGTTAAGTTTTCCTGGGTAAGTGTTTATATCACCAACAGCAAAAATTCCTTTTTGTTCGGTTTCGAATGTTTCAGTATTTACTTTTATTTTATTTCCAGATAATTCCAGATCCCATTCATTTATTGGACCAAGCTTCTTATTTAAGCCATAAAAAAAGAGTATGTAATCAATAGATATAGTAGAGTCATCTTTTGTTTCTGAATTAAAGAGCACAACATCTTTTATTGTGCCTCCTTCATTAAAATCTTTAATAATGTATGGAGTTAATAATTTTATTTTTTTCTGATCAGCAAGTTTTCTTACTTGCATCTCTGAATCAGGAGCACCTCTGAAAGCATCGCGTCTATGTATTAGTGAGACATCTGCTCCTATTTTTTCTAATTCTATTGTCCAATCAAGAGCACTATCACCACCACCAAATATCGCTACTTTTCTATCCTTAAAAAGACTTTTATTCTTGATGGAATAAAAGATTTGTTTTTCTTCAAACACAGATAAATCTTTTTCTAGAGTAGGTTTTATTGGCTCAAATGATCCAGCACCTGCAGCTATAAAAATATTTTTAGATTCAATCTCTTTTTCGTTATTTGTTTTTACAATCCAATGGTCTTTATTCTTTATTATTTCTTCAACTCTCTCTTCTAATATTAAGTCGTAATCAAATGGTTTTATTTGTTTTAAAAGGGCATCAACATGTTCTTGCCCAGTTTGATAAGGCACTCCAGGAATATCGAAGATTGGCTTATCTGGATATAGTTCAGCACATTGCCCTCCTGGTTTATCAAGATTGTCTATCAAGGTGCACTTTAATCCTAATAATCCAGCTTCAAATACTGTAAATAAACCTACAGGGCCTGCACCAATGACTAATATGTCTGTTTTCATTTAACTCTCATACCTGGTTTTGCACCGTTATCTGGCCCAACCATAAATATATCTTCACCACCAGGACCCGCTGCCAATATCATTCCTTCTGATAAACCAAATTTCATTTGTCTTGGCTTTAAGTTATTTACTAGAACAACATGCTTATCTACAAGCTCTTCTAACTTATATGCGGCCTTTATTCCAGCAAAAACTGTTTTTTCTCCTAACTCACCAACATCTAGAATTAATTTAACAAGTTTATCTGCTTCAGGAACTTCAACAGCTTCCTTAACCCTAGCTATCCTAAGGTCAACTTTCATAAAATCGTCTATATTTATCTCGTCCATAGCTAGTTAAGTATTCCTTCAAATTCAGATTTTTCAAGTCTTGTTATGATTGTTTTAAAAGGTTTTATTTTTTTAAGTGAATCTTTACCTAACTGATCGTAGTGTACCTCTTTAAGATTTAATAAATCAAAAAGGTCTTCTGCAATGTTTGGAATGTAAGGGCTTAAAAGAATAGTAAGATCCTTAAATAGGTTCATTGCTTCAGAGCATATTTCTATACAGGAATCTGTGTCTCCATTTTTTGCCTTATTCCATGGTTCCATTGACGATATGTATGTATTTGCTTGATCAGCTACTAACATAATATTTTTTAGTGCTTTGGAATATTCCCTTTCATTAGTTTGAGTAATGATTTCAGCATATAAATCTTTATATTTCTTTGTTTCACTTTGACAATTTTGCTGGACCTCAGAATTATTGTGCTTGGTAAGAAAATTTTGTGTTCTGCTAGCTATATTTATATATTTTCCAATTAAGTCGCTATTAATTTTTTGTATAAAGTCATCAATTAAAAAATTTGTATCAGAAATATCAGTGCTAAGTTTTGAAGAAAGATAATATCTATAAAAATCTGCATTGGCGTATTCAAGAGCTTTATCAGCAAGTATAAAATTCCCTCTAGATTTAGACATTTTCATGCCTTCTATAGTTAAGAATCCATGGACAAAGACTTCTTCTATATTTTCAATATCAGCTGCATGAAGCATTGCAGGCCAGAAAAGAAGATGAAAATAAACTATATCTTTACCTATAAAGTGAACAAGTTTTGTATCTTTATCAGCTAGCAATTTATCGTAATCACGTTTATTTTGATCACACCAATTTTTTATAGAGGATAAATAACCTACAGGAGCATCCATCCATACATAAATATATTTATTTTCTTCTCCAGGCACTTTAAATCCAAAGTAAGGTTCGTCTCTAGATACATCCCAGTCTTTTAGTTCATCATCAAGCCATTCTTTTAACTTATGCTTAATAGGACTTTGATTAGACAGTTCTTCTACTTTCAACCTTAAGTAATCAGATAATTCATTTAACTTAAAAAAATAATGTTTTGATTCTCTTATTGATGGTTTTGAATTAGAGAGTGTAGATACAGGGTTAGATAAATCTAATGCATCATAAGTTTTACCACAGCTCTCACATGCATCTCCATATTGATCAGCGGCATCACAGGCTGGACAATTGCCCTTAACAAACCTATCAGATAAGAACATATTCTCTTTATCGTCAAAAAGCTGCTTTATATTTTTTGTATAGACAAGATCTTTTTTCAACGCTTTCTGAAATATTCCTGTTGTAAGTTCTTTATTCTCTCTGCTATGAGTCGAATGAAAATTAGCTAAATTTACATTGTAATTTTTAAAAGTATTTTTATGGATGTCATAGATATTCTCTATTAATTCTTCTGGTGTAATATTCTCCTCTTTAGATTTAAGCATCACAGGAGTTCCATGAGTGTCACTAGCACAAAAATAGTGAGCTTCCTTACCTTCTAGATTTAAATGCCTTACCCAAACATCTGTTTGAATTATTTCTAAAATATGTCCGAGATGTAATGGTGCATTTGCGTAAGGAAGAGCACTTGTCACTAAATATTTCATGTTCTGTGCAATTATATATTAAACTTTTCTATGTATGAAAAAGATACTTCTAATCCTTTCCTTGTCCTTTGCATTATTTCCTGAAGAAGATATAGAAATAGACAAAGATCCGTTCGAAGATATTAATAGAGTTGTTTTTGTAATTTTTGATGAAATCGATGTTGCTGTTCTTAAGCCCACAGCTGAAATTTATAGAGATTACACTCCAAAATTTATAAAAAGATCTATCTCTAATTTTTTTAACAATTTATCTGAAATAGACACTATTGCTAATCAACTTCTTCAAGCTAAGTTTGATTTAGCCTTACAAGATTCAGTGAGATTTTTTATTAATACAACTTTTGGGATAGGGGGTGTATTCGATCTAGCAACTAATGTTGGCTTAGAAAGACATGATGAAGATTTTGGTCAAACACTTGGTTATTGGGGTGTGCCAAATGGTCCATACGTTTTTGTACCTTTTGTAGGCCCGTCAACTTTTAGAGATATGTTTGGATATCCAGCTAGTTGGTACCTATCAGGTAATTTTGCTATTGATCAAACAGATATGAAAGTAGTATTTACAACTCTTGATGTAATAGAAACTAGAGAGCGACTGCTAGCAGCTGAAAATTTAATAGTTGGAGACAAATATGAATTTGTTAAAGATGTGTATATGCAATCTAGAAATGATCTTGTTTTAGATGGAGAAGTTGAAGATGAGTTCCTTATGGACTTTGAACTTGAAATCTTTGAAGAAGATCTTCCTGAAAATCAGTAAAAACATCTTCAAGGGCCATATTTTCATCACTAAGACTCAGAAGTAATTTTCTTCTAATATCTTTAGTATGAGAGATTCTTCTTATTATCTGAATTAGATGATTTATTGATCTATTTACATCTTTAGGGTTCGACAGATTGAGTATGTAAGACATAAAATTCTTCATGCCTGAATTAAATTCTAAGCTTGTATCTTCTGAGTATATTTCTTTATCAATGTTCAGAAGAAAAGTTGGGTCAGAATATATCTTTCTTCCTAACATGACCCCATCAAATTTATCGAGCAGTTTTTTTGTATTCTCTATTTCTTCTATGCCGCCATTAAGAATTATTTTCAATTCCGGAAACGTTTGTTTAATTCTATGAACTAAGTCGTAATTGAGAGGCGGGATTGATCTATTTCTTTTTGTATCTAATCCACTAATAGCTTTTCTGGCATGAATGATAAATAGTGATATTCCCTTTTCAGCTATTTTTTTAATAAAACTTTTTAAGTATTCCTCACCTTCAAATTGATCAACACCTATTCGACACTTTATGGTTAGTGGAATTGTGGTATTCTTCTTTATTGCATTTATGCATGAACATAAGAGCTCAACATCCTTCATTAAGAAAACACCAAAATTTCCAGATTTTACTTTTTTTGAAGGACAGCCAACATTTAGATTTATTTCATCATAACCAAAAGCTTCACCAATATTAGCTGCTTCTGCTAGCGCTTCAGGCTCTGATCCACCAAGCTGTAAGCCAACTGGATGTTCGATATCATTAAATGAAAGGAGTTTTTCTTTATCCCCTTTTAATATGGCATTTGAGTGAATCATCTCAGTGTAGAGCATAGATTTTTTAGTAAATTGACGAGCTAAAAAACGAAAATGACGATCGGTCTTTTTCATCATTGGAGCGATGCAAAATCTATGATCGTTTGAACTCATATGAGGTAAATGATAGCTGCAAGACCTACAGAAGTAAGTACGATTGTATAAGGGAGAGCCTTATAAACCATCCTTAAATATGAGAGCCCAATAAGAGGAGCAAGAGATGAAGTTAAAAGGAATAAAAATGCTGCCTGCCCATTTGGGGTGGCGACACTAGGTAAATTTGTTCCAGTGTTAATGGCTACTGCTAAATTATTAAATTGTTCTCTAGTAATGAGCTCTTTTACAAGAAGATAATCCTCAATTTGGGTCATGTAAACGGTAGCAACAAAGACATTATCACTTATGGCAGATAAGGCACCATTAGCAAGGAAGAAAAGCGTAATTTGCAAATCATCTGGTACATCCGGATTCAGGATGCTGCTTGTAACAGGTCCAAATAAGTTTTGTGATTTAATAGCAGCAACTATTACGAAGAAAACTACTAATAAAGCAGTAAATGGAAGAGACTCTTTAAAAGCACCACCTAATTGATGTTCTTGTGTAATACCTTTCAGTGAAGTTAGAAGAACCATTAAGAATAAACCTATTATTCCAACTTCAGCGAGGTGAAATGCTAGTGCAAATATTAAACTTATGCCTAATAATGCTTCAATATTAAGATGTAATTTTTGTAAAGGAGTCCTTTTCTCTTCTTCCGCTTTTGCATTATCAATAATTTTATTTCTTAAAGTCTCAGATAATTGTGCTCCATAACCAAAGATTTTTAACTTCTCTATTAATACACAGCTTAATAAACCAAAGAATAATACAGGCATTGTGACTGGAGCCATTCTCCAGAAGAATTCCATGAACTCCCATCCTGCTTTTTGAGCAATTAATAAATTTTGTGGCTCACCTACTATTGTACAGACACCACCTAAAGCAGTACCAACCACACCATGCATAATAATGTCTCTTAAAAATGCTTTTCCTTGATCAAACTCTAATTCTGAAATTTTATTTTCTTTAAAACTACTCTCAAATATTTTATAGAAACCTAGGGTTACGCTTATTAATACAGCTGTTACTGTAAGTGCATCTAAAAAAGCAGATAAAAAAGCTGCTGAAATTACAAAAAGCAAAGATAAGAGAGTTTTAGACTTTATTGCTTTAAGTAATTTGGTAAAAATTACCATCAACAGATCTTTCATGAAGAATATTGCTGAAACCATATAGATAAGCAATAAGAGAACTCCAAGGCTTTCTTCAATTTCATGCATTACATTATCTGGTCCAGTTAAACCTAGTAACAGAACTTGTAATGCCAGCAAACCACCAGGCTGCAGAGGATAGCATTGTATCGAGAATACAAGGGTGTATATAAACTGTAAAAGAAGTAGCCATCCAACAATAAAACCACTGTCATAGCCTAAATTAGCAAGACCAAAGTAGAAGAATGGATTTAAGAAAAGAAAACCTATGATGCTCCATTTATACCAATCTGGAGCATTCCCTAAGAAACTTCTAAATAATGTACTAACCAATTCTCTTTTAAACGTTTACATTATACTAACAATGAAAAGATTTACTTCTAGTTTTTCAATAAAACAGATACCTAAACAAAATGACTTAATTGTGAGCATCAATGAGAGCAAGAAGATACTTTTTAATAAAAAAGAAGGAAGTTTTCTGCAAAAAAATCTTATTGAGCAGCCAAAAGATGCGGTATATAAGATTTTTCAAATGGAAGATAGCTCAGTTTTTCTTACAGAAGTATTAGAAGATCTTAATGAAGATCAAATTTATTTAAGTAAAAAAGAATTGTACCCATACTTAGATGAAGAATCCTTAATGATTGTAAGTAGAGCTTTTCAATTATTTGATTGGATTCATAAACAAAATTATTGCTCAAGAACAGGAAATGAGTTGAGCAAGGTTCGTGATGATCTATCTAAGTTTTGCGACAAGTGTCCAAGAGAGTATTTTCCAAAGATGTCACCCTGTATTTTAGTGTTATTAACTTATGGAAATGAGATTTTATTAGTTAGGCATAATAGCGAAATAAGGACTCTATATACTGCAATTGCTGGTTTTGTAGATTTAGGTGAGGCTTTAGAGGAATGTGTTGAGAGAGAAGTATTTGAAGAAGTTGGACTTAAAATAAAAAATATCAATTATGTCGGAAGCCAATCGTGGCCATTTCCAAATCAACTAATGATGGCATTTCAGGCAGAAGCAACTTCAAAAGATGTTCAAATAGATAAGAAAGAAATTTTGGAGGCATCCTGGTTTAAATCTAGTGATCTACCCAAAATACCTCCAGAACCATCTCTCTCTAATTTGCTAATCAAAAAAGCTATCAATTCCCTGACCTAGGGTCATTCTTAGCTCTTCTGACTAACTTTTTTGTTGGCTTATTAGCTGGTTCTGCTCTATTTCCAATGTTGTCATCTATAATCTTTTCCTTAGTCTTGTTAACAACCTTCTTTACATTACCACTTTGTTTTTTAGGAGCATCTTTAATATTGCTTTTTGCTTTAGGAGGATTATTTGTAGATGGTTTACGTGGAATATTTCTAGGCTTTCTAGGCTTCATATTTCTTCTTGTGTTTGGCCTAGGTTTTGAAGCACTATATCTTCTATTTCTAGACTTTTTAGGCTTAGGTTTCTCGCCACCTTTAAAGAATGCAAACAATGAATCAAGCAACCCTTTTTTATTTGAATCAGATTTAGGTATATTTCTGAATTCAACATCTTCAACCATAGCTTTAGCTCTTTTCTTAGGAACTTTTAAGTTATAGCTAGTTCTATTTTGAAAAGCTTTTGATGATTCTTCCATATTTTTTTCATAATCAAAATAAGTATTTTTCTTTACTTCAATTGTATAACTATCATTTTGTTTATAAGGATCAATGAAAGTCATTATCTTGTTTGAAAATTTTCTCTCTATTTGATCAAGGTTCGACCTATAACGATTCAATAACTCATTTGCAATATTGGGAGAAACTTTTAAAAGAAGAATACTGGATCTGTTGTTTATAGATTTTTCAGTTATCAAACGAAATATTGATTCACAAATAGAAGATACTGATCTAACCCATATTGTTTTACCCATTAAATCATTTAAAGCAGGCTTGATTCTTTGTCGTGACATCTCCATTAAGCCAAATCTTGATATTTTATCAAGCTGAATTCTTGCATGATCCTGCCTAGTTGAGGTATGCATAGCTTTTTCAACTTTCTCATTATTTTTTGGATCTTCCATGTCAATGAAATCAATTACTATTAGCCCACCGAGATCTCTTAATTTAACCTGTTTTCCTATTTCAGAAGCAGCTTCTAGATTAGTCTTAAGAGCAGTTTCTTCTATATCAGAACCTTTTGTTGATTTTGCTGAATTGATATCAATAGAAGTTAAAGCTTCGCCTGAATCAATTACTAATGAACCGCCTGAACGCAATTTAACTTCTCTTGAGAAGGCTGATTCAATCTTAGACTCAATTCCATAGCTAGCAAATAATGGGACATCTTCACCATGAAGTTTAATTTTATCTACTAAATCAGGGACAATTTTATTTGCATAAGTTTTTGCAGATTCAAAATCTTCACTATTATCTACAATTAATTCGCCAATATCTTCTTTAAAGTAATCTCTTATATTCTTTTGTATAAGGCTCTGATCGGCATAAATTAATTGAGTTGCTTTTGATGATTTGATTGCTGATTCAACTTCAACCCACAGTTTCTTTAAATATTCGAGGTCCCAGGATAGTTGTTCAATCTGTTTTTCTATACCAGCAGTACGAATAATTAAACTCATACCCTTAGGTGTATCTAAAGAGTCTAGAAGATCTTTTACTTTATCTCGCTCCTCCCCATGTATTCTTCTTGAAATTCCACCACCACTAGGATGATTTGTCATCAGGACTATAAATCTGCTTGCTAAAGAAATATAAGTTGATAAAGCCGCACCTTTATTAGCTCTTTCTTCTTTCTCAATTTGAATAACTATATCGTCTCCTTCTTTAATCTTGAATCTATCCATTCCAGATTTAGAAGGATCGAAGTATTCAGGAGATAGTTCTTTAAAAGGTAGAAACCCGTGTCTTGAAGAGCCTAGCTCAACAAATATTGCTTCTAGACTAGCTTCAATTTTAGTAATTTTACCTTTATGTATGCTTCCTTTTTGGAAGTTATTTTCTTCGAACTCAAGATCGAAATCTATGAGTCTATCGCCATCTATTAATGCACTTCTTTTGCCATTAATAGAATTTGTATCAATTAGTATTTTTTTCATTGTATCCCTTATAAATAAAGGATAAGAACAATATTTAAATCAGAAGTTT
>MDTC01103495.1_pt1 | contig 10647 bp, 6 predicted proteins | sample 811181 | NCBI WGS metagenome assembly MDTC01 (sample SAMN05326644, study PRJNA326480) | marine metagenome | isolation source: seawater | place: Pacific Ocean: North | collected 2011 | reverse complement strand
TTAGAACATATGAATCAGCTTAGGATTCATCATCATTAGATTTGAAACTGCTCAAATCTAGAACTGGAATTTCATCTTCAGGGACCATCTTTTCATTTGATGTATTGGATGATGGTAAAATAGCGGGTCCAGCCCCGGGAATACCTCCAGCGTATGTCCCTGGTACCTCACTTCCTACACCACTTACTGGAGCCGGACTTACCATACTAGGAGATTCTCCGGAGATGAACTGAGCACCTGGGACATCAGATTCTTTCATCGTAAATCCAGAAATCACAGCCAAGATGAGGAAAATGAGAGAGCAAATTCCACAACAAACCCCACCGCATAGGGTCAAAAACCCTTCAACCTCTAATTGGGCTTGAGCATCGCGGTCAAACAAAACCATCTCTGTTGTTGAATTGTGAAAATTAAAGGTATACTCATCACCAATTCTACAGCGGTCGTTTTCCGCTGTTTCAACCCACTTTTCGCTTTCTTCTCCATCCTCGTTCCGACTGGTTTCATAATACCCGTTCATTTCGGCTTCATCAAGTGTATCGCAAAAGATACCAACAATAATCCATTCATCGTCTGGATCAACATTTTCATCATCTAAATCTTCCATTCTCCACTCTGTTTTACCATCCAATTCGCAGTATACATTGCCACTCATATTCATGACATTGTTTCCTTGAGAATCAGTGACAGTCAAGTTGAGTTCTTCACAAGCATCAAGGATTCCGTTTTCGTTGTTATCAACGAAATAGTCACCTTGAATCATGATGTACCATCCGGCCGACCCTTCATCATCATCATCTGTGAATTTCTTGGTAATTTCCGAACTGGGTTCGGTCATAAAATCCTCAATGCTTTCTGCTTCTTCAAAAATGCTGATTGCAGAAATGGCAATTCCAACGCCGAGCAATAACATAACGATTCCAATAGGAATGCCGATTTTCCCTGAGATGTGCATATTAATTCCCAACCGCTTCTAGTCTATAACTTTCAAACACTTCATGGAATAATTGGATATCAGCTTCAAATGTTTCAGGCAATAGTGGCCCAAAAGAGAAACGGAAGAATCTCGAATATGGTGTGACATAATTAGGATCTTTCGAATGAGGTCTTGCCATGTCACAATCAGAAGCGCATAGAATTGCAGCACCGCGCTTGAATAATCGCTTGTTCAATTCCTCACTAGTCATTCCTTCAGGGAGTTCAAGCCAGTGATAGAATCCACCGTTACCAGTATAGACGCCAAGTCCCATTTCCTCGAATGCCTTTCCATAGCGTTCTCGCTGCCAGCTATAGTGCTCTTCAACAGCTTTTCGCGCTTGCTTGACACGTTCAGGCTCAAGGAGTTTAACTGCGTAATTTTGTGATGGATGACTCACTCCACCCATACCGAAGCTAGAGTAGTTAGCCATAGTTTCGATGTTGGTTTTACTAGCGATAATCCATCCTACACGAATTCCTGGCGATTGTAGTCCTTTTGTACAGGCTCCAGCAATGAATACATTGCTGTTGTCGAGATCTTTCACATACTCGATCCCACTTACAGAAGGAGAATGAAACATCTCATATGCCTCATCAAGTAGTACACCATTTCCAGGTTGTTCAGCGATTTCAATTAGTTCCCTGAGTTCTTCTCCAGATCGTGTTTGACCTGATGGATTCTGTGGATTTGATATAACTGGCATGAGATGTGTATGATTGCCGAGATATGTACGATCAAAGTATTCAGCATTACTTGGATGAAAGTTATTCTCTTTAGTAAAAGGGACAATTTGGTATTTTGTATTGGTTTGCTCTAGAATATCCAGATAAGCGGGCCATTCGATATTACCTATGCTTACCTTTACATGCTCCTTCAGGAATGCCATTACTGTGTAAATCCCCGGACGTCCTCCAGCGAAGACCATGACATTGTCAGGTGTAATTGAAGATCCGTATTGGTTGTTGTAGTAGTCTACAATTGATTGGCGCAATTTTGGATGGCCCCATGCTTTTGGGTAGAAGCGATCCTCAGGTGTCACATCGATACTTGATGGTAGAGATGGTCCTCCAAACATCTCCAATGGTGTAGTTAGGGGGAAGCCTTGTGACCAAGGATGGGTCCCTTTTGTACCCATGAAACTCCCGAAAGTGTCTCTAAATGCGTATAGTGTCTCATAGATACCCATAGGGGGGCAATTATCAGAGAGGAAGGACTCTACTTGCTCAGCCATAATACTCTCACAATAACACCATTCTTGAGGTTCTCGCCGCGACATTCTTGCCACATTGTTACTCCCGAACAACATGGGACTCCGCTCATTGCTGCACAGATTAACCGCGCCTCATCGTGGCGACACCGCTTTCCAAGCATCTCTTGGGGTTGTGAAATTGGTTTGTGTAGTGGATCACTCACTAAAAATGGGAAAGGGAAAAATTGCAGCTCAAGTAGGACATGCGAGTGTAAAAGCCGCATTACAGGCCGCAGAGAAATATCCCGATGAAATGGCGGTTTGGATGTCAAGTGGGCAGCAAAAAGTGGTTTTGAAGGCTACAACATCTGAAGAAATCGATGCTTTACTTGAGGAAGCCAAGAAAGAGTATCTGCCTGTTAGTGTCATCCGCGATGCAGGTAGAACACAAATTCCTGCAGGTTCACGTACAGTAATTGCAATAGGTCCCTCCAGTGAATCAGAGATAGATGCTATCACTGGCCATCTGAAACTGCTTTGAACAAAAGCACCCACGCACCTACATGCGCGAGTATCTTTCCGACCGAGTCGACCTTCGTAGTGATACAGTTACTCAACCCACTGCAGCAATGCGTGCAGTCATGGAATCTGCCAAAGTAGGTGATGATGTACTCGGCGACGACCCGACCGTACAAGCATTACAAACACGGCTTGCAGAAATGTTGGGTAAAGAAGCAGCTTTATTCGTTCCAAGTGGAACCATGTCGAATGCAGTAGCTATTCGCGCTCATACCTCTCCCGGTGATGAGATTATCACTGAAACCACATCGCATGTGTACCAATATGAAGGCGGAGGGTATGCTGCTCTTTCCGGTTGCTCAATTTCATTGGTTCCAGCCATTCGTGGAATCATGGATCCAGAAGATGTTGCGAAGGCAATTCGAAAGGCAGAGGGAAGTCTTGGGCACTATCCTGATGGGACCATGGTATGTGTTGAAAACACCTCAAATAGAGGAGGTGGGACTTGTTACCCGCAAGAAACTCTTGACTCAATTGCAAAGATTGCACATGACAATGGGTGCGTCGCCCATATTGATGGTGCTCGCTTATTCAATGCAGTAATCTCAACAGGAACTGAAGCAGCACGTATGGTGCGCGATTATGATTCAATTTCCATCTGTTTATCAAAGGGGTTAGGTGCACCAGTGGGAAGTGTTCTTGTTGGTTCATCAGAGTTCATTTCTAGAGCCCATAGATGGCGGAAAATGTTTGGAGGTGGGATGCGTCAAGCAGGGATTATTGCTGCAGGTGGACTGTTTGCACTTGATCATCATATTGACCGCTTGGCAGAAGATCACACTCGTGCCCGTAGGTTGGCGGAGGCTGTCAATGCCATGGATGGTTTCACTGTAGATTTAGATAGTGTACAAACAAATATGGTGTATATTGATGGTGATTTAGATGCTAAAGAAATGATGGCGAGACTATCCAAGCACGGGGTAGATGTTCTGGATGTTGGTCCGACAGCAGTTCGTGCAGTTATTCACCTCCACATCACTGACGAAGATATTGACCGGACAATTGCTGCATTCGCTGCACTGTGAATCCAATCATTCAGATACTGGTTCATGTTAGGATAGCCATGAGACGAATACTCACCATCCTGCTTTTTGCAATGCTGCTCATGCCGATGCCTGTTCAAGCAGTTCCACCTGCTGATATATACAACCAGGGAGTTTTGGGTGGCTTTTCTCTTGATTTAACTAACTCATCCAATAATTCCACTACTATCATTGCAGGAGGCGCTATGGATGAAATCCAAGTTGTCGAAGTGTACACTGCCACGTGGTGTGACAATTGTGTTGACTCAGAACATGCTCTGATGGAAATGTTGGAAAACGAATCAGCTACAGTTCTAGTTCACCACCGCTTCATTGCTGAATCAGAAGATCCATTTGGAACCCAAGAAGGCGATGATAGGTGGATTAGTTTGTACGGAGAAGCATGCAAAGAATCGGTCGGACTTGAACGTGCACCTCCAACAGTCATTATGGACGGAGACCGTCTGAAGGTGGGAAGTTCTCCAAATGAACGTGATAATTTACATGATGAATATGCAGACATGTTTGCGGATAAGAATCAATTCCGTACAGCAGGAAAGTACTCATCGTTGAATACTTGGACTGGTAACAATTCATCAGGATTACTTGATTGGTCAGCAATCCTCCCTGGTGATAGTGAATTCACTTGGAATCACCGAGCCATGGTGGTAGAAGATTCAGCGTACTTTCCCGATGGTTCAAATGGCTTAGATTATTACGAAGATGTAGTCAGAATGGTGATAGAACTTGAAGACATGGAGATGGATAATGAACAGAGGATAGATGGAAATACCCACGCATCCGGGGTAGTTCATATTGACTTACCATCTGCATGGGATGGAGATGATTTATCCATTGTAGTAGTTCATGAATGGAATCATCCTGAAGTCCTAGAGTGCCTGATTCCTGAAGGTTGCGATGGTGATGAAGATAGTGGCCTCTTGTCGGGCTTTCTTGCTCCCATCGGGATCATTGCCTTAGGGGCTGCAGCGTTTACTCGTCGAGATTGAAACAAACCAATCCTTCAAGAACCCCCGTGAGAACCTGCAACGCTCACGGGGCCCTGCCATGGAACACAAACTGACTTTGGAACACATTCCTCCAGGTCAGTTTCCAGAGTGGTTATTTGATCAATTATCACTTCAAATACTCGATCCACGAGTGGAACCTATTCTAGTAATACACTCTTCAGAGGCATCAAGAGCAGAACTGATTAATCGATTAGAATCGTCTGAAATTGGACCAATCGATAGGTCCCGTCACCATACATTGGAATCTCTTCGGAAAACCATCCATGCAGATTTACGTCTTCCACGATTATTGCCATACAGCGGCCCATCCGATCGGTTGATTCATGCCGAATGTGAATTAGCTGCTAAAGAAGGTAATTTCCCCCTCCTTCACCCCATTCGCGAACATCACTGGGGGGAGGGGCGAACTCGCGCTCTCGCAAGACTTGCAGAGGTCTTCGATGCTGAGAATATTGACACATGGGATGGACCTGGAATGGTTGCTTTCGAACAACGATTAGAGCGCATGGGTGTTGAATTAAATGGCTTGCATCCACTATTGCATCAGAGGAAAATAGTTGCTAAATTAAGTAAGTTAGAAAATGCCCCATTTACCTTAACTGGAATTGCTGGTATATTGGTAATGGATCAACTCCCAACACTATCTGAGGGTGCTCGTCAAATGTTACTCCATCTAAATCGTTTTTCTGATATCCATCAACTTTGTCAACATGGAGAAGCACCAATTGGGAACTTCCGATTAGGCTTACATGGCGCTATTCTTGAGGACATTGAACCTTGTACTTTTGAAAGTCAACCTAAGTGGTTACCAAACCATGAGATTTGGACACCTGAACCATGTCCAAAGACAGTTAATCGATTATTGATCCCAACCAGTGGACTTGAGATTCCGGCAACTGTGGAACTGCTTCGTGATTGGTTATCTTCTGCAGACCCGGAAGACACAGTTTTGATTATAGATCCTAGTTGGAGGGAACGTGAGGATTTATGGCGACGAAATTTGACAGAAATAGGCCTTCGTCCACCGAGTAAGTCAAGTACACTAAAGTCGAATCCAGCCATTCATTGGTTTGCTGAAATTGCTTCGATTGGATACGGTAATGAGGCATGGTCTATGTCTAGAATAAGAGGTCTAGGAAATCAAAACAGTCTTCGATTTAGTGATAATTGGTTGAATTCTAATGCACACCCGACTCAATCAGAATGGATTCCTGAAATGGACTCTGAAAGAATTGAGGTTTTAGCCAGAACATGGCACATCTTAGGGGGTTACGGGGCTCTTTCAACCTGGCTACGCGCTCTCGCATCCCCGCCTATACCAGCTCCATGGGAAGACCTAGACGAGTCTGGAAAAAAGGCTGAATGTACACAATGGTGGTTCCTCAATCTCCTTTGTCGCTTGTCTCCATTGCTAAGTTCTGGGGAACGTACTTTACTCAGTGAAAAAGAGTTTCTGATAGGCTGTTTTTCAGGTGAAGAATTACCACTTCCAGAGATATCCACAGGTGGAGATAATTGGTTATCTGAATTAGTATCATTCCTTGATAAAGGATCAATGGCGGGTGAAATGGGAGCTATTCAATTGCTTTTAGAAGAGCATGAATCATTACGACTTCACCAATCATTATTGGGCCATATTATTTCTTATGGAGGTCCAAAATGGATTGAAGACTTCCTCGGTCATCTGAACGAGTTGCCAGCACCCAAGATTCCAGAAGCATTTGATCGGGTGAGATTACTGACACCAGTAGAAGCAATTGGTTCTACAGCAGATATTGTTGTTGTGACACATCTGACAAATTCGGATTGGTCATTGAAAGTTGAAAAATTACCTTGGTTAAGTGAAGAAGATTGTAAAGTTCTCGACTTGAGCCGTCCAGATGGTCCCCTACGTGAAGGACGGCATGCGATTCATCACATCGTACATTCCTCCGAGAATGTATTCTTAGTTGATCCAACTGGTTTAGATGATGATTGCCAACCCTCGACTCCATTGGCTGAATGGTTGGCAAATCACACGGGTTCTAGTACAGAAGAAACAGCAAATATCCCACCCTTTTTGTCAGACTGGAACATATCTATTGGTGAAAAAACTAAGGGTTATCATTTATCTTGGGATTCTGCAATTACGAAGATTGTGAGGGAAGAGGGGTATGCTAGGGCCGAAGTTCACATTGCTGGACGGAGTGTAAGGGATTCAAGACAGCGATCTGGACTCGCCTTACGCGATAATCGTCAACCCCTCCATCCTCCACTAAGCCCCACTTCAATTTCAATCCCACTTGATGCTTCACTGATGCAAGATCGTTTGAGTAGACAACCTACAGAAATCCAGTCAGATGAAGAGTATATTGGAATGGAATTACATAACCGATTTTGCGGCATTGGAGGGATGCGATTAGTTCCATCTAATTCCGGAGCACCTGGTGAGGTGCCACCCCGTGTTGCCAAATCATGGCCGGTACTTGGGGGTAAAAAAGGGCGAGGCCAATTACTCTCAATCGACCCCCGTCCTCTGAATCCTAGTGCAACGTTATTGCCAGTATTTGATCAACGTAATGGGCAAATCAACCAAGAGGATTTTGAGAGAGAACGTTGGTCAGCAAGTCGTTTACAATCTTGGCAAACATGCCCCCGAAAGGGTTGGCTTGAGAGGCGTTTGCAAACCGGGAAAATGGAACAGCAGGATGATGATTTAGATGCTCGAATTCGAGGGAATATTATTCACCAATCGCTAGGGATTCTTTTCGAAAAGGTTTTTTCTCTAACTGAAGGAGATGAACGCCCCTCAAAAGGAGCCACATCTCTTGCTCTTACTGGAGAAAAAACCAATGAAATGTTTGTTCATATATTGGATTACATTGGACAAAACGCACCGTGGCTAGAACGTGAAGATGCTACAGCTGCCCAGAGACGGCATGATTTGATAGGTATGCCTCGAAAGAATTGGTTGGATTGGTTGGCATCTCCAAAGCCGATTAATCCCACGGGTAGACTAGGGAATCTCTTGCTTGAAGAAATGAAGATGCACAATTCAATCCCCATTTCTATTGAATGGCCATTGGGTGGAATGGAACTATATCACCCCGACGGCCGAAAAATGAAGATGTCTGGTTTCATTGATCGTGTTGATGTAATCAATGCATCCGAAATATCGGATGGTGATGATACTGTAGCACCACTGGATTGGTCCTCTCTTTCAAAGTGGAAACCCAAGCGACTTATCCTAATCCGTGATATTAAATCGATAGATGGCCCGAAAGTTGGAGCAGAAGGAGAACGTCATCGGAAGGCACTGTTCAATGAATTACAGTTGGCTTTGTATGCGAGGTGCTGGGAGATAGCTCATCCCGGAGATCTGGTCATTGGTGTCGGGATATCAGAGGTAGGTACGTCTACAAGTAACAGAATCGAACTGAGTCCTGCTTTTATTGATACATACGAAGAGAATGGAATAGGTGAGGTCACAAATTTAACGAATGATACTCATAGATTCCCAGATGAGGACTCAAGTCCTGTTAGTGATTCCTTCCGGGCCTGGATACAGGAAAGACTGACAACAGCTTTTGATGTTGCAGATTCTGCAAATGCTGGACTTGTTCGCCCTACACCTGAAGAAAACACTTGTCGCTGGTGCAACGTCAAGGAAATTTGTGGTCTCGCCCCAACTGTTGGAGGTGACAAATCATGGAGTTGAACGTAGGCCAAAAATTGGCGCTTGCTATCGATATGCACCTAATTTTGGATGCGGGAGCAGGTACGGGAAAAACACAGAGTATTGTTGGGAGAACAATTGAGCACTATTTGTCAATTGATCAAAGGGCAACTCGATTGCTTCCTCCCGGGCCTAGGCCCAAGCCTCTTGCATCTGGTGCTCTGAAAATTGGGTTGTCAGAAAGGGAGGATCTCGAGAACTGGCAGGGGCTTCTTCCGAGTGAGGTGGTGGTTCTGACGTTCACAAATCGTGCAGCTGATGAAATGCGTCATCGGTTATGGACTGAACTAAATCGATTGAAATCAGGACCAAGTCGTGATGATGGAGGTTTCCGTCGCGATTCTCGAGTTACGAGTGATGGTTTCATTCAACAATTAACCGCTATGCTTGAAGATGCCCCTATTGGTACCATTGATTCTTTCTTGTCAAGATTAATTGGGCCATGGCGTGCTGACTTGTCCCAAAGACCAACTCATGAAATAGTCAATGAAGCTGAGAGAAAAATTATCCTAACTCAGGCCCTCGAAGGACTTTGGAGATTACGCTCAACAGATGATGCATTGGCTGCTGGTGTATCTGGTGAAATTGCTCCTATAGTCATTGAAGCACGGGATCGATTATCAAGGAGATTTGGCAGTAGGAGTGCAGTTCGTAAGGTATTATCCTCGCTCCTTTCTAATCGAATTTTTGTTGATTCAGTAGCACGTCGCTTAGGGGGCCATGATGGTGTGGATACTGATGATGTAAGGCGCTTGGTGACAGAAATTCTAGCTCCAGTCGATACAGAATTCGATGCATTTGTTTCCGAAATACATTCGGTTGCTCTAGAATGGGTTGATTTAGTTAGGACTCATGGTGATAAGCTGAAAGTGTTTGACGCAATGAGTACTCAAACACGTTTTCGTACACTCGTTGAGTTGGTTGATATTGGTCCACCTTCAACACGTTGGGAAAGGTGGTTATGGCTTCATGCACTATGTGTAACAACTTGCACAGTATCTTCACACAAGAATTCCTCAGTGAGTTCTTTTGGAAGTGGAAATCTATCGAACTCTACAGATTGGCCCCGCGGCATTCAAACTTGGGGGAAGGTGGCAGATTCAGTCGCCAAAGAAAGTGCAAAAATCTTGGGAGATTCAATTAAGCAACTTTGGAATAGCGCTAACGGCAAGTCCTTCCGCAATCTTTCACGAGCGATATATATCATGGATTCAACTACTTTTGAAGTTCCATTCATGCCATTCGTTAGTGCTTTAATTCCAGATCGTATTGAATCGCCCATAGACTATTCATCAACCAGTGACAACCATGCGTTTGGAATTAATGAAGAGGCCCTTAATTTGCAAGATATATTGGTTTGTCATCGATCTTTACTGGATATATTACATGAGTTGAAAATTAGACAAGGTGTTCATGAGTTCGATGATGTTGCCTCCCTTGCTGGTGATTTACTATTGGCAAGATGTCCAAGAATAATGCGTGCAGATTACCCCGAAGAGGTGGTTAGGGCTCTAGATTCATTGCCAGAAGAACCTTGGAAGGATGAGCATATTCACAAAGCAATCTCTCAACTAGATCAACTTGGTGAGGATGCATCATCATCGGGCCTTACAATGGAAAACATAACACGTTGGAAAGAAGATTTGCAGAAAAGATACTTGCGATTACAGAATATTCGTTCCCGTTATAGAGCATTTATCATTGACGAAGCACAGGATAATTCTGCTCAACAATGGCGACTTTTGGGAAGACTTTGGGGGCCTAGGACGCTACCAAAGGGGAGAACAGCGCCAGATACACCTTGGCAACCTACAGTTTGCTGTGTTGGAGATAGAAAACAAAGCATCTATGCTTTCAGACAGGCACAAGTATCTGGATTTGTTACTTTTGGGAAATCCCTTCGTGACATCAACCAGCATGAATTGTATAGTGTTGAAGCGTTGACACGCTCTCCCGAATTACGACGTCCAACCGAGGCTCGTGATCCACGGTATAGTGCAGATGGCGGTTTCTCGACAGTATCGGATCTCCCAGATTCACGCAGCACCGCAGATGCAGCATGGATAAGATTCGACGAAGTGGAGAAAGGAAGCACAAACCCAGTCGATGCAATAGGTCGTTCTCATGGCCAT
>MDTC01012886.1_pt1 | contig 10647 bp, 12 predicted proteins | sample 811181 | NCBI WGS metagenome assembly MDTC01 (sample SAMN05326644, study PRJNA326480) | marine metagenome | isolation source: seawater | place: Pacific Ocean: North | collected 2011 | reverse complement strand
CCTTCAAGGATAGATTGGAGACAGAGAATTTTATTAGAGGCAAGGTCGATCTCGTCAAGGAGCAAAATAGCTCCTCGTTCGAGTGCTTCAATGACTGGGCCATTGTGCCAGACGGTGTCGCCATTAACAAGGCGGAAACCGCCAATAAGATCATCTTCATCTGTTTCTACCGTAATGTTGACTCGGATGAGTTCCCGACCAAGTTGAGCACACGCTTGCTCAACTGAGAATGTTTTACCGTTTCCAGAGAGACCAGTAATGAACGATGGATAGAATAGACGGGAACTAATAATTTTTTTAACATCGTTAAAATTACCAAACTTGACGAAGGTATCATCTTTTTCGGGGATAAGGTTTTGCTCAATCGCTGGCATTGCAGCAGGAGAACTATAAGATACTTCTAGTTCTTTTACTGTTTCTTTTGTAACTTCCAGATTCCACTTTCCTTTGGAAACATTATACTGTTTCAAACGCTTGGTAACAGTTTGGTATGAAATATCGTTGGATGCACAGAATCCACGGATATCAGCAGCAGTAAACTCAGAACCATAAAGATCACGGAGTCCATCAACAATTTGATTGTCAGTCATCTTCATCTCAAAAGGCATGGTCTAGTTGTTTTGTTTAACTGAAGTTATTATAGACGAAAAAAGGGGGTTCTCGACCCCCCTGTGTCCAGTTTTAAAAGTGGTCTATCAATCTTCAGATTGTAGTTCTTCGATTTGCTTAACCAGTTTAGTCTGAGAGAGTCTTCTATCTAACTCTACACCCATGGTCCTACCCAACTCTTCCAGTTCTTTTTTACTCATATCTTTGAGTTCTGGTTCTGGAGCAGGTGCTTCAACAACCACTGGTTCTGGAGCAGGTGCAGGAGGAGCAACTGCTGGGGCAGGGGCACTCTTGCCTCTTATTAGATCGCCAAACTTGCTCATGGTTCTATAAAATACTTTTGGACTATTTATGATTCACTAGGTTTAGCTGGTTCACCACCATCTCCACCATCTCCTCCAGTAGGACGAGGATCATCAGTTTTTGGTTCTTCTTGGGTTGGTGGTGGAGTATGCACCTTTCGGTATGCATCCATCAATCCCGCAGCATCTTTAGGTGTTAATCTAGCCATTACAATATGAAGTGAATATCATTTTTATTTAGCATCTTTTTCATCGAAATATTCATCAATAAGATGATGTAGTTGCCAATACCGTTTAAACCAATCAGCAATAAGTCCATAATGAGGAAGTTCATAATAGGCATCTATATTTTCTTCCATGACTTTCAAAATTTCTTCTTTGGTAGGTTTACTCATACCCAACTTGGTTTCCTTTCAGGTTTGCGGAGATAATTATCTTTTACCCAAGGTTTTGATGCAATGTATCTTTTGTATGCAGTAAAAGTATCGATTGAATCATCATACTTAAACTCATCTGGCATTGCTCGGGAAAAGTCAGTAGCTGCATTATAGCATACTATTGCTTTTCCAGATTTCTTATGGAAGATTTTTTTTGCCTCAAATAATGTTTTGGCGCAGGTATGCTCTTTGCCATATCTCTTTTGATATTCTGACGCTAAAGCGCAACCATGCTGAATCAACCAAGCAGTGTTCTCATGATTTTTAGCTGCCCATTTAGTAGATGGATGATTGCGGAATGCTCCTTTTTTTGTCGCGTAAGGAGTCCCATCAGCTTTGGGTAGAGTACCCCAATTGTAATACCACTCCGAAAAGATGATAGAAAGCATCTGACAGCACTCCAGAGGCATCTTAACAATATGCTTATCAGGAAGAACCTCAGCAGACCTACGAGGGCAATAATCGGTTGCAAAGATATTCATGTGAGAAGTTTACTAAAACTGATTGCTAGAAGAAAGGATAACATAAGGACAACATCCCACGCCTTTGTCTTTACAAAGTATGGAATTGAAATCAGGTCAGCAATAAAATTAATTATCACACCTGCTAGAACATTAACATGGAGAATTACAAAGTAGGCAACAATGACTCCAATGCTGCCTACGATTCGCATACAAGTGATCAATTTCATGCAACTAGATCTACAAACTCACTCAGAATTTTTTTGTTCATTTTTTTAGTTTTAAGACTCTTCATAAAGGCAGATTTGATTTTTGCCTTTGAAGCACCTTCATCAACAGAGAACTCAGATTCATCACTAAGAATACTACTGTTTAGACCAAAGTACCTAGAATATGCAGATTTCTTAATGGAAAGAGTTTTGTTTTTCCTCCACTCTTTCATCACAGTATCATATTCATCAGTGTAACCAAGATATTGGCGAACAAAATGACCAGCATCTCTTGATTCAAGAATACGAATACCAATCAAATTCACATCAGGGAAAGTATCACCGAGATCTTTTAGAAAAATTTCAGTCATATGTGTCCAGTTTTCCATTTGATCAAAGTCGTAGGTACGACCCGTTTTACGATTACGGAGATAGCATTTTCCTTGGATGTATTTTGTACCAAGGAATGGTTCACTCTCCCAATGGCGCTGAACTTCTTTATGATACTTCAATGGGTATGCTTCACCATCAGTAAGGATAACACATTGAACCTTCTGAAGTTTATTGCGCTTCTTAAATTCAGGAATAATTTTATGAAGCGCAAGGATGGTTTCATTCAAAGGAGTACCAGAGAGACCCATACCGATGGGGGGTTTTCCCCAGCAAGTGATCGAATGAACAGTCCTCCAGATATTGATCATCTGCTTTTCAAGTTGACTACCACTCATGTTACTACTAAAGAAATGCATGAGGGAGAACCACTCAGCAACATATACTAATCCATCCTTCTCAGTATATGCTTTTTGGTGCATATTTTCTTTAGGGTAATCATTAGTAAATGCATAAACATCAAACGGAATATTGCACTTTTTACAGAACCAAAGAAGACTATAAAGTTGCTTTACAGTGTCTTTCAGCACTGTACCCATAGATCCAGACCAATCCAAAATGAATACTAGACCATGATTCTTACCATCAGGAATTACAGAAACTTTCTTAAACAGATCCTCATTATACTTGTAGGTATGCAATTTGGAAGTATCAAGAACTCCAGTACGAGATGTAGTGGAACGAGCATATGAATCTGCCGCTTTTTTCATCTCAAACTCCTTAACAAGATAGTTGACCTCTTTTTGAGATTCTTTCTTAAAGGATTTAAATTCTTTATCCGTTGCTTCATAGATAGAACCAAGTTCTTCGTGTCTTTCTACATTCTCGATCCAAGTTTTATCACAACTATCATGAATATCTTTGTTGGGGATAATAATCTTATTGAGATTAAGATCAGGAGATTCTAGATAGACACTTTCAAGACCATCAGGATTAATGAGATCTTTTAGAGAATCTGCCAACGCGGATTCTGTTTCGATTTCAATTTCTTGTTCTCCAGCACCATCACCATCATCATAATCTTGAAGGTCCTCAAGAACATTTTCAGCAGTTTGAGGTTGATCACCTCCCATTTCAGTAGCACCGTTCCCTCCAGGAATCTGAGGTTCGGATTCATGCTCCGATTCTGATTCAGTGTTACCAACAGGAACTTCTTGTTCTTTCTGTTTCTCTAGTTGTTGCTTACAAAGCTCATAGAGAGCAAGTGCAGCATTTAGCGCATCATCAAAAGACTCTGCAGCATATACCTGATCTACAACTACCTGCTCTTCTTCAGTAAAACAGACATCAATGAAGCTTCCAATCTTGAAATAGAGATTCACCCGATCTGCTAGGTTCATCTCATTCACATCAGTATCAGCAATTTCAAAGAAATCCTCATCAGAAAGTTCATTATATCCACGATAGAAAGTCTTTGAGATGCCAGCATAACGACGCTTCATCAGTTTCTCAATGCGTACATCTTCAGTTACATTGACAAACTGCTGAGGAACCTTGACTTTCTCTCTCCAATCTTCATCAGGTGTATACAGAGCGTGTCCCACTTCATGGGCAACCAGGGCATCATACACATTCTCACTTGCCCTATCCCAGAGAGGAAGCGTTAGAACGCGAGTGTGTACATTAAACTGTGCTGTTTGTACTTGCTTATTCTCTACAATCAGATCTTCAGTAGCAAGAAGTTTTGCCAGTTGTGATTTGATTTCGTGGGAAACTGCCATTGCTTTGTTTCGGATGTACCTATCATACAAAAGAACCCCGCTTTTGAGGCGGGGTGCTGTGACGGTTCTTAAAGTGGCGCAACGCTTCTCGTCGTGCCCTCATTGCTTGTGGCTTAAGCTTTCTCTTCTGTTCTTTTTTGCTGTGATGCTGCCAATTTGGCGTATTCATTGAGATACCTGTCAGATGCAGGGTCGGTGATGAGCGTCATTCCAGACTGCTTGAAATCCTTTGAAATGTCAACTGGTCTACGGATTTGATCTTTCATTCGCTAGTAGCAAGTGAATAATTTTATTTATTGGTAATTATAACCCGAATCCCCGATTTGGCAAATCCCATGAGGCATCCAATTCATTGCTAAAGAATATCTGTATTTTCCAGTCATGTTCTCTGCAACAGAATGATCTAAGTAACTAGGAAACAATAACATCTTTCCACTAATAGCAGGAAAAGTTACATCACCATACATCATTAGATCTGGATCATCAGTATCCATAGGAACATTAATTAATGGAAAATTTTTATGGAAAGATAATGGATTACAATCATCATGAAAGTAATAAACAGAACTCCAAATAGAATTCGTATGACTATGCTTATTAATATTAGCTTCTGGTTTAGTTCTAGTAAACCAACTAGTAATTATCTGAAACGGATTTACATATTTAAATTGACTGACTAAAGTTTCATTAACTTTATTGGTAAATTTTTCTTTTATTTCTGGATGCGATTCTAAAATTTGCAAATCTGCAGACTGATTTCCCTCTCCTAATTTTGTCCATTCAATACCATTACAAATTTTCTCTACATCATTTACAAGATCAGAAAAATCTAAAACATGTATGATAGTTGGAAATATACTAAATTGCAGTGTACCATCTTCTAATTTTTTCATTGATAGTTATAACTTGAATCACCGAAAACTATATTACCCTTTGGCATAAAATTCATCGCTAGGGAATACCTATCTTTATCAGTATTATTGGGTTCAGTCCAATGCAACAAATGACTTGGAAATATCAACATACTTCCAGTTTTTATACCAATAGTAGCCTGTCCATAGGGAACATATTGGGGATCGTTGCATTTAAATTTAACATCAATCATAGGTTCAGTTGCGCTGCTTTGAAATACAATTGATGAAGTTTCTTCATATGGATAAAAAACAGCACTCCATAGACAGTTGGTATGTTTGTGCCTATGTATGATATTACCAGGAGATGTGCAAGTCCACCAACTAGTTGTCATTTTCATCTCAGTTTCATAACCGAGAGTTTCCAAACACAAATTTACTTTAGCATCAAACTTGGCAGCAAGTTTTTTATGAGCTCTCAGTACCCATTTATTTTCACTGGCATCATTTGCTTTTTTAGTCCAGGTAACATTCTTTCTAGTTTTTTCTGCTGCCTCTATTAGTTCTGAAGCATCTATTTGATAAACTAATGTAGGAAATAACCTGAGAACACCCATCTCAACGGTCATGATGCTCTCCGTGAGAATCCTTTTACTTTCTCAAACTTAATTACACTTTCAAATTTATCTTGAAGATCTACTTTGTGGGAAATTACAAAAACATTAGCATCTTTGATTATAAAACGAATAATCTTGAGAAACTCATCTGTTCCAAATCCATCAAGTGAAGAATCAAATACCTCATCCATAATCAACAGATTGGTATTCACAGAATTCTTGACACGCGCCACTTCACGCCAAGTGAATAGTAGAGCAAGGTCAATCCTCATTTTCTCACCTTCAGAAAATGAAGCATAAGAAAACTTTTCATGAATTGGAGACTCTACAGTTTCACTAAACTCCTCATCAAGTTTGAAATTAATATAGAAGTCCATCATCTGCAGATAACGATTTACCTGCTGATTGATAAGAGGAAGATACTTCTTAATAATTTTTGTCTTGACACCATCGTCCCTCAAAAGAGAATACGCAAAATCATGGTTAATGATTTCGGTTTTCTTTTCTGAAAGAGTTGTGAATACCTTCTGGAGATTTTCTTTAAATTCTTCTAGTTTTTCATTCTCAGCAGTTCTGTTTGCAAGTTGTTCGGTAATTCTTTGAATTTCCGATTCCAGATCTCGGATTTGTCGCTGACAACCAGAGATTCTAGTATTGTTCTTAGAAATGCCATGTGTGAGGGAAGTAATCTCCTTGGAATGAGTTGTAAATTGACGCTCTCGTTCCTCTTCCTCTTTAATTGCCTCTTCTAGTTCTTTATAACCAGATTGCAACTCCTTTGCTTTATTTTGAGCGTCTGTAATTCTATTTACACGAAACTCTTCTTCAATATCTTGTCCACAAGTGGGGCATACCGTATTATCGGTAAAAAATTTATGTTCCTTAGTAATAGTTGATACTTTGTTAGAAATCTTACCCTTAAGATTACCTAGTTTACGAAGTTTGTCGCTGGCACCAGTAAATTGTTCCAGTTCAATCTGAACAGTTTGAAGATTTTCTGTTAGGGATTCATTACTATTCATCAAGGTATTTTCTTCCTCAAGAAGAGATTGAATCTTCACTTCTTTGGTTCTAATATTTGCTTTACCTCTATTTTCCAACTCATCGATGAAGTCTTGCTGCATCTTCATCTTCTCTTTCAAGGTTTGTTTCTTTAAATCAAGAGACTTGACTTGATCTTTACGAGTTTTAATCTCATCCTTCAGGAGATTACTCATTTGGGAGAAAATTCTAATATCAAGAAGATCCTCAATTACTTCTCTACGATTAGAAGAAGTCAACTGCATAAAGGGCACAAAAGTACTACTACCCAAAATTACAATCTGAGTGAAAGACTTGTAATTAACTTTAAGAATATTATCTTCTAGAACCCGCTGCATGGCACGATCATCTGCCTCACGATGCATCTCTACACCGTTTACTACAATATCGAATACATTGGGTTTAATACCCCTACGAACCACATACTGACGACTGTTAATTGCAAATTCAATTTCAACTAAACAATCACGCTCATTAGCGGAGTTTACTAGTTGAGGTTTATTAATCTTACGAAAAGGTTTATTGAATAGAACAAAGGTAAGTGCATCAAGCACGGTTGACTTTCCAGTACCGTTTGTCCCGATGATTAGATTAGTTGTATTTTCTTGAAAATCAAGTTCAGTAAATTGATTTCCTGTACTTAGAAAATTCTTCCATCTAATCTTCTGAAATGTTATCATTCACTTTCGGGGGAATAACGATATCGTTCGGTGTGATCACCGTATATTTGTAATTATACCTTTTACAGGTTAAAATTGCAAGGTTGTCATCAACTTCGACAACCTTCATTTCTTGATCTTCTTCTTCCTCAAACTGCATTGCATAACGCTCTGCATCATCTTCCTCTTGGAACATGAACAATACTTTTTCACCATACCTATTCGCAACAGCATAGGCACCGTCGTCAAGTTTGTCTTTGATTGTAAGAAGATACATTACTCGACCTCACATGCTTGAGAGTATATCTTTTGTAGAATGCCTTTAATAATTGCACGATCACCTTCAAATTCAGATTCATCAATGTAACGATTCAGAATATTGATCGTGTTTTCAGTTTCTTCAACTTCAAAGGTTTCACTTTCAGTAAAAGTAAAATTTTCTACAATCTTTAAATCTTGAATTCCAGAAGAATATAATTTATCTATAAATTTTTCAAACTTCTTTGGTTCAGATTTTTTCCTTACAATTACTTTTACAATCTTACCCTCATACTCGCGAGTATCAAAAGTTTGGAAAGGAGTATCTTCGTAGTAGATATTATAAAAGAGTCTATGTGGATTATCTACTGATTTATGCTCTAGAGTTTCAGTATCAAAGATTGTAAATCCACGGGGATCATTTACATCATTCCAGAACATCTCATATGGATTACCTAGGTAGAAGATTCGTCCGTTGTCTGATCGTGTATGGTAATGACCCGAAAATGTCCGCTCGAACTTCTCAAATAATGCGCTCGCCATACCTTCTTCCATGACGTGTCCGCGATGCGCTCTAAATCCGTTGAGTTCAAGGTGCCCCATCGCGCACGAGCTAGTTGAATCTTTAATCGATTTGATACTGCTCTGAGTATTTTCTGCATTGATCCAAGGGATAAACAAAACTTGTAGTCTATCTAGCATAACCTCAGTACATTCTGAGTAGATCTTCACATTTTTGTACTGTTTGAGCAACAAATCTACAGAATTAATTGAATTCGTATCTTTGTAGTATGCAGTGTGGTTGCCAACGATAGTATGAACTGTAATACCCAGTTTCTCTAGACGATCATAGTAATTTTCTTTTGCCCACTCAAGGGACCAAAGATCAATAGATCTACGATTGTCAAAGGTATCCCCCATATCAACGATGGTATCTATACCATGCTCTTCTATGTAAGGAAAGAATACATCATCATAAAACTGTTTGAAGTAATCATGAAGGTGTTTAGAACCCTTACGAGCACCAAAGTGCTGATCTGTGATAATCGCTACTTTCATCTATTAGAAGACTTATACTGAATATTATCCTTGATTGTATTATAGTCTGAACTGCTATTAGAAAGCAAGCTATCATCCACCATCATAACCTCATCGTAACCAGTCTTCTCAATAATCTTAGTTTTAATTTCTAATTGCTTCTTCTCTTTCTGAATTCTGCGTAGAAAGGCATAGTGAATAATTTGCGTGAAGTAAGCAAATGGATTTTTAGATTTATTAGGATCGAAGTTGTGAATATACTGTACACAATTTTCGATACCATCAGAGATCATATCGTCTCTGAACATATAGTTAACGAAGTTAGGCTTATATGAGAGGTGGGTAGCAATCTTAAGGAAACACTCACCAAGGTAGTTACTAATCCTTGGTTTAGGGAGGTCTTTTGCTTTTGCTACTGCAACTTCTGCACGGTAGTTAATAAGCGCCTCTAATAGTTCCTTGTTATTTACATAATGCTCCGACTTCTTCTTTGCCATAACATTTTCTCTTCTCTATTGTAAAACTTAGTAATAATATTATACCATACTTTTAGGGCTTGACAATATTGGATTTCATCAGTAGAATCTCTTTGTTGGTTTTGAAGAGAAGGCTATAGCTTAGCTATCTATATTACTTAAAGAGACTTAGGTAGGATCTTCAGTAGCATCTTTTCTAGTATTATAGAGTTTCTCTAGCATCTTTCTTGCTTCAGAGACCGTAGAGAGATATCCCATCTTTTCATTAATGGATACTTTACCATCAATCTCTACATCAACATCATCTTCTTCAAGATATCTATCGTAGAACTCAATCATTTTTTTATCTTTAACTTCAGACATCGTAATAATACGCTCATAGTTAATGAGGTAGATATCTTCTGTTGCTAGTTCTAACCAGGGTTTAACCTTTACATATTGTCCTGTACCATTAGACAGTACTTTCATAGTCACAGGACTTTGTACTAAGACCATTGGAGTCCCATTATTATCATCAACGGAGCATAGAGCAAAGATCTCTTCCCCAGTTACTAGTTTTATGACTCCATAGAATTCATCACTCATTTAGTTTTTTAGTGGTATGTTTACAATGTCATAATTAAACTTCTCCTCATTGTAAATTTTGATTCGTTCAATTAAATGATTTAAAGTGTAATTTTTTCTTGAGTTGCTACTAATATCATCAGCAATATCATATAAAGTAGCTCTTGTCTTCTGATTACCTTTCCTCAGAACTCTACCAATAGATTGAAGATTTCTGATTCTTGATTTAGAAGGTGATGCAAATATTATGTTGTGTAGATTTTTGATGTTAATACCAGTGGAAAAGGTTCCATATGAGGCCACGATAATCGCATTATTCTCTTTCTCAGTGATTTCTCGTACCTTCTCTCGGTCTTGGGTATCCACTCCACCATGAACAAAAAAGACATGCCTTTCAACATCTACTATATTGCTATTTATCATTTCGTATAAAGGTTCCCCATGACCTTCAACTCTTGCAAAGAGAATCAAAGTATTACCTTTAAGATCTAAAGCAAGATTACGAATGAATTTATTCCTTCTTTCATGATTTATAATATATTGAACCTCATCCTCAAAGGTTTCAAATTTGTTTGGTGGGTGTTTCAATAGAAGTACATTAATATCTAAAGTGGCAACATGCCCCTTCTTCATTAACTCTTCAGTACGGATGATTTTATATGATGGACCGAATAAACCTTCCAATACCCATTTATGAGTTTGTGATCCATCTAGGGTTCCAGTAAATCCAAATCTATACTTCGCATCACAAAGTTTTGACATTATAGATATTAATGACTTACTTTTAAACTGGTGCGCCTCATCCCCAATCACAACTGAGAATTTCTCAAAATACTTTCGGGGGAGTTTATAGATGGACTGCCAGGTAGTGATAACAACTTGGGAATTTGTTTCCCTTTCTCTACCAGCGTATATCTTGTGGCAATATGAATCTACGTCCCAGCCATAGTCTGCAAAATCTTTATACATCTGCTCTACTAGGGAAGTCGTCGGAACAACTATCAGAATATTTTG
>MDTC01104032.1_pt1 | contig 10648 bp, 5 predicted proteins | sample 811181 | NCBI WGS metagenome assembly MDTC01 (sample SAMN05326644, study PRJNA326480) | marine metagenome | isolation source: seawater | place: Pacific Ocean: North | collected 2011 | reverse complement strand
TTTTAGAGGCCCCATAAAATCACGCCAGTCCGACTCCTTTATCATAAGACAGAAACCTGAGGTGGGGCCTTTTCTCCGTTCTGCTACACTTATGAGCTTATGTGCGAGCTCCAGGTAAAAAGAATTTTGCCCTCCCTGGGCCTTAATTCTTAGGCCCCAAGGGGGGTTCATATAACACTGCAATAGCCCCCCTTCGCTTAACGGGTCCCATTCAAAAAAATCCCCTTGAGTAATCTGCATCCCATAGAGCTGATTAAAGCCAGGAAAATTAGAAAAACTAGAAATATTAGCCTCAATACTCTTAACGTGGTCCGCTTCTAGCTCAAGCATAGCAACCTGATTCAAGCCTGCGGCTGTTTCCAATGGTTTTTGGAGTTGTTCCTTTAACCATGAGATACTAGCTTTAGGTACACACCTCCAACTGAGAAAAGCCCATCGTCGTCGCCATAGAAACAAAGGTAACTGATGATCTAAGATAATCGACTCAAAACCAAAAGTTCCGCTTCCAGCAAATGGCACAAAAGTTGACTTATTCATCTGGCTTATATCGATATTCTGCCCTAACCACAAACGGTGAGACCTTAATAAACATTGGGCCACATGTTCAGCCATAGTGGCAACACCACATAGACTTGTTTTATAGCCTCTTTGATAGAGAGGCTGCCCTCCTAACCCTAACCCGACAACTAGCTGATTTCTGCGTAACGTCAGAGAAACCCGCTGTTTCGATTCCTCTAGCGGTTTTACTATAAAATCAGAAGATAAGAACCTGTCTGTAATACAATCCTTGAGCATGTTTTCATGAAATAGGCGACTTGATTTGGAGTCAACGACAAGCCCCACCGTTTCACTCTTGTCAAATAGAAGGTCCCACGGAATTTTGTCCCATGATTTCTTAATATCCCCTATGCCAGTCGCTCTATTTCGCGTCAGTACCCAAAAGAACTCTCTAAAAGTTGTCATCCGAAACGGAAGCTCTAACATCGATCTAAAATCAATATTTTCAATTAGAATATGATCTTCTCTTAAGCTAACTTGAGGCTTATGTTTACCAGCCCAACATAGATTAGTTAAAACTTGCTTTGCTTCAACAAGTGCAACATCTCCCCAGCCGGGCGGAAAATAGCCTAGAACTTCATGAGCAGGAGCATAAATCTGCTTTTTTATTTTTCTGTCTTCAACAATCATATATTTATATACTTAGAATAATGAAACAAAGTACAAGCTTATTTATATTCATAAAAAAATCGATATCATGCCTAAAAAATTAGCTAGCTGTAGTCTATAGAGGAAAATTAACACCTACCGGTAGACACAATATCCTCATATATCAGATTATTCGGCGTACTAAATCCCATGATATCATCAATCATAGAATAGCTACCTAAAATTTTCTCGAGCACAAAGTCCAAAAACTGACGAATGGCTCTAGCCAAATTAAGCCGTTTACCTCACAATAATAAATACGACTTCTCCCATTTATTTTTAACCATGAGAAAGCCGAAATTTGTTAAGGAAACTCTATGAGCCATATTTTCATACCGCGATTCAGCATATGCTTCATCTCAGCAGCCATAATAGCTGGATGCAGCACTACCGCACCAATTAAACCTGAGCTTCTTACAGATAAAAATCAACAGCTTTTCGAGCCTAGGGATATTGATGAAGTACTAACGGCAGCAGAAACATTTCATCAAAATGAAGTACCTCCCGAAGAACAGGAAACCAACGAGAACGAAATCACAACAACTATACGATCGGGGATTCCAGTCGAGCTCAATGCCAATGTTGAGAAATGGATCAAGTACTTTACTGAAAAAGACAGGGCTAGGTTTATTCGCTTCATGGAAAGAGGTGGTCAGTATAAAGCGATGATCACTGAAGTGCTCAGAAATGAAGGAATGCCTACTGACTTATATTACCTTGCCATGATTGAAAGTGGTTTTTCTACCCGAGCTACCTCCAGAGCCAGCGCAGTCGGAGTTTGGCAATTTATAAGGGCTACAGGTAAACGTTACGGATTAAGAGTTGACCGTTACGTAGATGAAAGACGCGATCCTCACAGAGCAACTGTAGCAGCTGCACTTTACCTCAAAGATCTGCACAATGTATTCCAATCTTGGTACCTTGCAATCGCTGCATATAATGCCGGTGAAATGCGCATCCTGGGTGCGATCATGAGCGGAGATACCCGAGATTTCTGGACACTGGTAAAAAACAAAAAATTACCGCGTGAAACCATGAACTATATTCCTAAATTTCTCGCAGCTGTTATTATTGGTTCTAACCCTGAAAAGTATGGCCTTGCAGAAGTCATCCCTAAAAAACCGATTACTTTTAATTCGGCTAAGGTCCCAACTGCAGTGCGACTGAAAGAAATCGCAACAACTGCCAATACTTCCGTATCAATGCTGAAAAAACTGAACCCACATCTGAACAAAAATATGACGCCTCCTGGTGGTAAATTATATCGATTATGGGTTCCCGAAGAATCTAAAGAACTAATCAAAACAAATACGAAACTATTAGCTTCTAAACGCATTAAAAGCCTTCGAAGTTGGTCTGATAAAAAAAGTCATCGGGTCCGAAGGGGTGAGAACCTAGCTTTAATAGCTGCCAAGTATCGAACAACCGTAAGATCAATTATGAAGATTAATGGATTAACATCTTCAAAGATATATCCAGGCAAGAAATTACTCCTCAGATCTTCTGTCAAGAGTACCTCAAGCTCTTCTTTCAAGAGATATAGGGTAAGACGGGGGGATAGTCTTGATAGCATATCTAGAAAATTCGGTACGACGATTCGTAAACTGAAGCGAATGAATCGACTAAAACGAAATACAATATATGCCGGCCAGCTTTTAAAAATAAAGCCGAACCGCGGCTAACGGAGAATCTGACGTAAATAGCTTTCCAGAAGATCTCTCGAAGCATTGTCTTCAGAGTCTCTGGACTGCGATCTAACGTTATCTAATATTTCCTCTCGATAACGCTTATCAACTTGATAGCCTCTCTTTATTTCTATATCTCCACCAGCGACCTGACTACCAAAATAATTATCTCCCGTAACACGACGTCTTCGTCCTCTTCTCATTTGTCGCCTTTGTGATTTGCGAGCTGCGCTCTGAGCTTGCCTAAGCAATCTACCTGCCATATCGGCTGAGGACTCTGCACTAGGAAAAACCCCTTTATTTCCAGAGTTGACCGTGTTTTCCATCATTTGTGCAGCAGCTTTTATTCTTTCTGCAGCCATAGGAGATAAACTTCTCATTTGGCCTTCCAAAGACGCCGTCTGCTTAATATTTGAATTTTGCATAACACGAATAGAAGGCCATTCCTCAGACAACTTCGAATCTGACTGCATTGAAGGCCGATCTAGCTTAGAAGAAATTTTTCCTTGCCTTTTTTGTAGTTCTTGCAAGACATTCCTAGCTTGAGTCAAACCCTGCTGCCTCTTTTTTTCCTGTTCCCGCCTGTATCCCTCTTCAGCAGCCTCTAACTCTTCTATCCATTCCCTATATTCAGAAACAACCTGAAATAGAGTTGTTAACGCCTTACCTTGTCCTTCTGCCGTTCCTTGAGAGGAATAACTCTCGACCTTATTAATGCTACTATGAAAAGGTTTCTTAGACACCTTATCCCAACCTTTAAGCTTTTTGCCTAAAAAGGACACCCTGCGTTTCCAACGCTCATGCCTTTTATCTAGATAATTGAGAATACGATCTGTTACCGTTTTAACTTCAATAGCTCTATCTTCAGGTTTCATTTCGATCAACCTAGAAAGAGATCGAGCAGCAACGAAAAAATCCCTGTCACGCTCTTTATCATCAAGAGTCTCATGCTCAAATAAGAAATCATTAAGCGAATCAGAAAATTCGAGTACTGTTAACTCATTAGTCTTCTCAGCCAGATCATTTGACATCTGCTGAAATCGATTGATAAAAACCCTATCTAAACCATCAAAAAACGGCGACTGTTCCGACTGTTTGGCAGCTTTATTCGCTACCTCTGCGATCTTTGGATCAATCTTTTCAACTTTATTTTCTGAATAACTATCTAGAATACTCTTGAGTTCTCTCAATGTATTTAATGTCTCTTGATAGCGACCATAGGCGCTTGCAGTTCTTAGTACAAGAGGTTTACTTTTTCCAACTAATGGAATTGGAATCGACCTATCCACTGCTTCAGCTGTAATTTCAACATTTGCAATATCAGAACGAACATAATTCTCCAATACTAGATCGTATTGGCTAGATAAATCTTTCTTGTCATTCACTAGAATATTATTCACTAGCTCCTTTGACTCCTTGCCATCTGCACGAATAACAAGCCTAACTTGAGCAAGAGGATTTTCAGACGTTACATCAATCGTCAGTGGTAAAGGCCGATCATCAGGCCAAACCTCGCTAATATCAGCTCGTGTATATAATCGAACTCGTGGCAATGGCAATTGCTGAACTTTAACCCTTAAAGCAGGAGTAGTATTTGATAAAGAAGAAATATAGATTTCGGAATCTTCAGTAATGGCCAGTGAGATCAAGTAGACACCTTGATTCTCATCACCTGTTTTTCCACGAACGGGCAACATCTGCAGACTTTGCCAAGGCTTTTCTTCCCGTTTCAGCCCTTCCGGCATTATTCTCTTCAGGTTTACAGTAGGTGAGCCTGAGAAAGATCCTACATATTTTAATGAAATCATATTCTGAGATAGTAAATCTAAATCAAATGTACTGCTATCTGATAGTGCTATTTCTTTGTCTTCTCCATAATCTTTGAGCGCACCATCTAAAACTATGACATAAGCTCCGTGATTCAACTGTGCTAGTATCTGATCAAACTGAGCCCATACTTTTTCTACCGACCCTGGAACCCGCAATATAGCTAACAAGAATATCAATAGCGGAATTGGTAAAGTAGCAATCACTCTGCAAATTCTTGTGCCTTCTTCTCTTAATAACTCAATCGCTTCTTTTTTAAACAATGGCAGCCATTCATCTAGCACACTTTCAGAAACATCATTCTGCTTGAGAAGAAAAGGAGGGTGCTTTGTATGTGGATATTTAATTTCAAGTGACATCATAAGTTGAGATGGAGTCACTCTTCGAAAAATAGAAAATGGATTAAAACTTAAACCCATCAAAAAACTAATTAATAAAACGGAAAAATGTTCCCAAGGATGCCCCGGTCGAAGAAAAGACCACACACTTAACATCGCTATTGCCAGAAAACCAGCTCGTAATACAATAATAGCAAACACTAAAAGTGTAGAAGTATTCTTTATAAGATTTAAAGACTTTAAAGAATTAGTTAGAAGACGGTTCATCAATAAATTCCTTAAATGGATTAGGCGCAGGTTTAGCCGGTTTTTTATGAGAATTTGCTATTTGCTCTCTTAACCAAGGTAACATTAAGTCAACAACCTTCTCTAATTCATCTGGATTAGTCAGAACCTGATGACCTTTCATTTTGATCTCTTGAACCTGAAAAATATCTTTTTTAGGATGCCTTCCAATCATTTCGAACAATTGTGAGTATTGATACCTAACATCACCTTCAGGACAAAGAATTAAAGATGGTACCTGAAAACCCTTAAAAACATCCGATACATCTCCAATAGCTTTCATAACCTCATTGGCAAAATTAGCAGTAATACCATGAAAAGCCTGAAAAGTAGTTCCGCCCGCTGTAGATCTCGGCTTTGCAGGATCAGGTATAAGAAAGCGAGGTGTAAGTGCTTTAGGCAATCTAACTGTTGGGGAAATCTCAGCAAGAATACGAATCATCAATCTCTTAACAACAGGCACAGAAGTTTCAAAGCTTAAGCACGGTGCGGCTAAAATAGCACTAGTGCAATACTGCGGATAATGCCTTTGAAAATAAATCAGAATCAGTGCCCCAATACCCTGCCCAACTAAAATGGGAACTCGCCGATCAGATTTGAATCTAATCCAAGCCACAACTTGTAAAAGATCTTTTGTTAACGCCTCAAAATCAGGAATATGCCCTAAAAGCCGACCCGAGCGACCATGCCCTCTTAAGTCAAACCCATAGATACTGTATCCTTCTTGCCCCATACGTAAACAAAACTCTCGGTACCTGCCGACACTCTCGCCTAAGTCATGAATAAAAAGCAATGGAGGGTCTTCAGTCTGAGGCTGAACCCAGCCCTTTAGGTATACGTTGGTTCCCGTATGATCGACAGGACAAGAATATACGAAATTCTGTAAGCTATTTATATTACTACTTTTATCTACCTTAGTTTGCTTGTCCTGATTAGCACGCTCAAAGTCTAGCGTATCCTCTGGCAGAGGCCGAGCACCGCTTGGATTCAGTTGTTTTGGCCTTTTGTCTTTATTATTAGACCCTTGCAAGCCGAATACCCCCTTTGTCCGCAGCTATCTAGATAGATTATTTAGTTGATACCAACACTCCTTTTATAATAACATAGCGCTTCTCTTGGGAGTTACCTAGCCTTTGAGGGTTTTTTGACTACCCCACGATCGTTGAAAAGGGGGGCGCACTGGTTTCGACGGGTGTGAACGTAGTGTTAAAGTGCATGTCCGGGGTTGGTTTGCGCCCCGGTTATAAACGCGAACCATCGCTTATTCGGCACAACAGAATACGCACTCGCAGCTTAAAATAAGTTGCCGTCAATCCAGAGGATACCAGTACCACTGAGGCGACGTACCAATCACTGGTGTAGCTCGCTTAACTTTCCGTCTGTAGGTTAACTTGCGAACTTAATCAGGCTTGCGGCTGATATAGCCCGCCCTAGGCGCTATCAGCAAGAGGATAAATTAGGGGGCTAAGCATGTAGGACTAGGCACAACGCACATTCGGACATGGGTTCGATTCCCATCGCCTCCACTTATCTTAGAGTTTGCTGCATCTAATTTAAATCGTCGAACTGGCTGGGGCAGCTTTGAAACCCAGCCAGCTCAATTAAGTAATCACAGCTCTATAGACAATACACTTAATTAATTCAGCTTCTTACAGTCAATGACAAAACGGTATTTGACATCACTTTTCACAGTTCTATCAAAAGCCTCATTGATTTTTTCAGGGTGAATCAATTCAATATCACTGGTGATGTTGTACGCACCACAATGATCGAGCATTTCCTGAGTTTCTGCAATACCACCAATGAGAGAACCCCTAATCGTTCGTCGCTTCATAATGAGGGGAAAGGCACTCACTTCCAGAGGCTTGTCGGATGCTCCAACCAAAAGCAAAGCCCCATCTCGCTTGATCATACCCAATGCCTGACCGATGTCGTGAGGTGCTGATACTGTATCGAGAATAAAGTCGAAATACTCTGAATATTTCGACACCTCACTCTGATCTGAAGTAAGAACAAAGTTTTGAGCTCCAAGCCGGGTAGCATCTGCCTTTTTACCAGCTGAACGAGACAAAACAGTGACTTCAGCCCCAAAAGACGCTGCTAACTTTACTCCCATATGCCCAAGTCCACCAAGGCCAAGAACCGCCACCTTATGTCCTGCCTTGACTCCCGCCTGCCTAAGCGGGGAATAAGTCGTAATGCCAGCACAAAGTAGTGGCGCAGCTGCAGCTGCATCTAAATTTGGGGGAATTTTTAAGACGAACTCTTTATCAACCACAATATGACTACTATAACCACCTTTCGTATAATCGCCATCAGGATCTGATGCTCCGTAGGTGCCCACGAAGCCATTTTCACAATAATTTTCGAATCCATCCTGACAACTTTTGCAATCACCACAAGAGCCGACCAAACATCCGACTCCCACCAAGTCACCAGAGGTGAAGTTGCTAACCCCTTCCCCAACCTCCTTAACACGTCCAATAATTTCATGACCGGGAATACAAGGATAGGGGGTAGGCCCCCATTCGCCCCGGGCAGTATGTATATCAGAGTGACATATTCCGCAAAATTCAATGTCAATAGCTACATCATTTTGTTTTGGCGACCTTCTTTCAAAACTATACGGTACAAACAATTGGTCGGCGCCATGATTAGCATATGCCTTCGTTTTCATAACTTTCTCCTTTCCTGCTATTACTTGCCTGATAGGTTGATACATCATAAGCAATGTCCCTAATAGTAAACCCTTTGCAGCCATAAATCGAAGCCACTTTCAGGTGCAGCAAACCATCACCTCACCTCTATGGTATTTTATTTTTTGTTTTATTGATCCAACATGAAATAAATATAATAAAATTAAAATGTTATGCAGAATTTTTGTCACCGAGCGGACCTCTTTAAGCTATTATCCACCAGCAAATAACAAGCAACCAAAAACAGCTAAAATCAATAAGCCTTTGTAATTATTTGATTTTTATATTTTTTCAATATCAAATAAATTCTATATAAAAAAACTTCTATATATATTTGGCCAAAATGCCGATCAGTGATATTGTAGGCGGGAAGATGAAAGGTCGCTTGTGAACATTGCCCCTAAACAAAACGAGATAACATTAACCGAAGGTAGCCTTGCACAAATGCTCAAGTCTGCAGGTGATACTCTGCGACTAGAAATTTTGCGGATACTTAAGGTTGCCTCGTTTGGAGTACAAGAACTGGCCTTTGTATTTGAAATGCCTCAACCGGGTATGAGCCATCATCTAAAGGTACTATCGCGGTCAGGGTTAGTGACCTCGCGAAGAGAGGGTAATTGTTTTTTCTATCAAAGGCCCACTATTCAGCCTGAAAACCCACTTAAAGTAATTCTGGAGTCCATCTATAACACTATTGACGAAATTAAAATCCGAGACAAAATTACCGAACGGATCGAAACAGTCTATAAGTCAAGAAGTGATCGCTCCATGGAGTTCTTTAGCAAAAACTCGACAAAGTTTCGTGAAGAACAGGGAAAAATTGCATCTTACGACCAATATAGTGGTGCATTAGAAGATCTGCTACAACACGTAGATCTCAATGAGGGCAAGACAGTTCTGGAAATCGGACCAGGAGAAGGCGAGTTACTTATGCGACTGGCGCCGATGGTAAATAAAATTTATGCGCTAGATAACTCAAAAGAGATGTTAGGTAACACGAAAAGTCTATTAGGTGATAAAAAATTCGATCATATTGAATACGTTTCTGGCGACTTAAACGAAATCATCGATAGAAAAATCTCCGTGGATTTTTTGGTACTAAATATGGTGCTGCATCATATGGCATCGCCACCTGAAATGTTTGAATTATTCAGCAAAACAATAAGCCACAACGGCATTCTTATGCTTATTGAACTATGTTCGCACGATCAGGACTGGGTTAGACACAACTGCGGCGACTTATGGCTAGGGTTCAACCCTGACGAACTTACAATATGGGCAAAAGAAAATAATTTTATTACTGGACAGAGTTCATTCTTAGGTCTTAAAAATGGATTTCAAATTCAATTGAGGCTCTTTATAAATAGATAACCATGGCTCATGCTAATAATGAGACCATATAAATTTCAAGGAGATGAGTACATGAGTCAAGATTACAAAGTAGCAAATATAGACTTAGCAGATTTCGGCCGAAAGGAAATCAGCCTTGCGGAATCGGAGATGCCTGCATTAATGGCCCTGCGTGAAATATACCGTGACAAAAAGCCACTAGAAGGCGCAAAGATTATCGGCTGCATACATATGACGGTTCAAACTGCAGTCCTTATAGAGACTCTTCTAGACTTAGGCGCCGAAGTACGCTGGTCTTCCTGCAATATTTTCTCCACTCAAGACCATGCTGCTGCTGCAATGGCTGCCAAAGGCGTTGCTGTGTATGCCTGGAAAGGACAAACTGAGCAAGAAGGCGAGTGGTGTATCGAGCAAACAATCCTTAAAGATGGTAATCCTTGGGATTGCAATATGATTTTAGATGACGGTGGCGATCTTACTGCTATGGTGCATGACAAGTACCCTGCAATGCTCGAAAAAATTCATGGCATTACTGAAGAAACCACTACAGGTGTGCACCGACTCATAGAAATGCTTGAGAAAGGTACACTAAAAGTTCCAGCTATCAATGTTAATGACTCAGTAACTAAATCAAAAAATGATAACAAATATGGCTGTCGTCATAGCCTTAATGATGCCATTAAGCGCGGTACAGACATGTTGCTCTCAGGTAAAAAAGCTTTAGTTATTGGCTATGGTGATGTTGGTAAAGGCTCAGCTCAAAGCTTAAGCCAAGAAGGAATGATCGTCAAAATTAGTGAAGTCGATCCCATTTGCGCTATGCAAGCATGCATGGATGGATATGAAGTCGTATCTCCTTATAAAAATGGCGAGAAGACTGATAACGTCGAAGACCTCAACATGACACTCCTTCATAACCTCGACCTAGTAGTAACGACAACTGGTAATGTCGATGTTTGTGATAAACATATTCTCACTAACATTAAATCGGGAGCAATCATCTGTAACATTGGTCACTTTGACAATGAAATAGATACACAGTATCTCCGTGACAACTATGAATGGGAAGAGATCAAACCTCAGGTCCACAAGATCTACCGTAATAAATCAGCTAACGACTATTTGATTTTACTTTCAGAAGGTCGATTGGTGAATTTAGGTAATGCTACAGGCCACCCAAGCCGGATCATGGATGGCTCATTTGCAAATCAAGTATTAGCGCAAATGCACTTATACAAAGAAGCCTGGAATGACCAAACCG
>MDTC01042082.1_pt1 | contig 10648 bp, 11 predicted proteins | sample 811181 | NCBI WGS metagenome assembly MDTC01 (sample SAMN05326644, study PRJNA326480) | marine metagenome | isolation source: seawater | place: Pacific Ocean: North | collected 2011 | reverse complement strand
TTTTTTAGAACTTAATAGTAAAGCGATCTTTTTATTAGGAGATAGTCATCAAATGGATTTTTACAATGGAGTTGCAAAAATGTCTGATGATGATGCATTTATTGTTAGTATTTCTCGAGGAAGATGCAGATTACATAATCCACGACCTTTAGGCTATGGAGGATGTGATTTTGATAACCTAAAAAAGTTTATTAATGATAATCAAAACAAGATAGATAATGTAATTTATCATCAGTCAGGAAGTTTTTTTTTACAAGGAAATAAATCTTTACCTATTAAGAGAAAAGATATTAAGAAAGTAATTAAATTTCTTGAAAATTTAAATGTAGAACAGATTATTTGGTTAGGTCCTAGAATAGAACCAAATATTCCAATTGATTACACATACACTCAAAATTATCAAATGCATAAAAATTTTATAAATTATAGTATTAAACATGTTGATAAAGAGATAGTTAAAAAAATTTCAGACTCATCTATTGATTACATTTCATTAATTAAAATAGTTGATTTTAATTTAGAAACAGATTTTTTTGTTGAGGAGAATTTTACTTTTTCAGATTATGCACATTGGTCAAATTTTGGAGAACTTTATTTTACAAAAATGATTTTAGAAAACTCAAACTTGCTTAAAAAATTAGAGTAAAAACATTTATTATTTTTTCTTAAGAATTAAAAGAGATGATGTTGTATCAGCTAGATTATCTTTAAATATTTTTGTTTAGATGTTTTCCACAATTTCCTATCTTGTAGATTTTGTACTATTTTTTGCGCACTATCACCTTCCCCAAAAAGTTTGTTAGCTTTAAATCTTTTATTCATTTTTTTATTTATAATAGAAATAATTTCTTTTTTTGAAAAACTTCTGTCAAAGATTGATTTAGACTTTGCTCTATACTTTTGTCGATTTCCTAAATTTAACGACGGGATCCCATAAATTGGTGCTTCCCTTACCCCAGCACTTGAGTTACCGATAATCATTTTTGCATTTTTTAGAAAAGTCAAAAAATATTCAAATCTTAAAGAACTTATTATTTTAAAATTATTATTTTTTCTGAAAGATTTTTTATAGATATCAATTATTTCTTTAAATCCAAAATCATTATTGGGATAAATAACAACAAATTTTTTTTTAGATGTTATTATAGCTTTAACTAAATTTTTAGTATCATTTACAATTTTATTAATATTTTGTGTTTCTGGGTGATAGAGAAGAATTAGATACTCGTCAAAGTTAATATTATATCTATTTTTTGCTATACTGATACTTGGCAATTTATTTGATAACATTACATCTATGTCTGGACTCCCACATGTAAAAATCTTACTTTTTATTTCACCCATTTTAGAAAGCCTTTTTTTTGCAAGATTGTTTGATACAAAATGAATATGGGAAAGTTTTGATATTGAATGTCTAATATGTTCATCAATATTTCCAGAAATTTCACCACCTTCAATATGACCTACTAGTATACCTTTGAATGAAGCTGAGATAGCTCCAGCAAGTGCCTCAGATCTGTCACCATGTATAATAACTAAATCAGGACATTCTTTATCTAAAAATTTTGAAAAACCTTTGATTGTTTTTGCTATAATTAAATCTAATTTGTTGCTATTTACATTATTATTAAATTTATAGAGAATGCTTTCTGGAAATGATTTTTTTATCTCATTATAAGTATATCCAAATATTCTATTCAAATGCATACCTGTAACAAAAATCTTAACATTAAATCTTTTTAAACGTAGTAATTTAATTACACTTTTAATTTTACCAAAATCAGCTCTTGTACCTGTTAAAAAAACTATTTTTTTCAAATATCACCCTTTTTGAGTTGTGTATTAATTTTGATTTCTTTTTTTACTTTTTTGCCAATCAATTTTTGAAAATCTTTTACTTTATAATAACCAGTTCCTGGTCTTATAGGAAAAATATTTTCACTTGTTAATACCTCACCTTTTTTAATATTTTTAGTGCTAGCTACCGAAGCAAAAGCAAAAGCTATTGTTTTTTTTTCTTCTTTAAGAGCTTTTTTCTCTCCTTTCATTGCTGAATAAATAGTTTTTGATCCTAAAATAAGATCTTTTAATTCAGAGGGGTCTAATGAAGCTTTCATATCGGGTCCGCTGCTATTTTTATTATTTGTAAAATGTTTTTCAACTATTGAGGCTCCAAGAGAAATAGCCCCTAAACTGGTATAAATAGTTTCCGTGTGATCAGACAAACCGATAATTGCATCTTTAAATTTTTGTTGTAATTCCAGCATTGCTTCTAGCCTAACTAGGTGCGGGGGAGTGGGGTAAATATTAGTACAATGAAGAAGTGCATATGGAATTTTAAATTTTCTTATAATTTTCACAGATTTTTGAATAGATTTTATATTATTCATACCAGTACTTAAAATTACAGGTTTTCTTTTTGAGCAAATATATTCGACAAGCGGATAATTATTACATTCACCTGAGCCAATTTTGAATAAAGGAACGTTAAATTTTACTAAACGATCAACAGCACTTTTACAAAAGGGCGTGCTAATAAATATAGCTTTTTTTTGATTTATATAATTTACTAATTTTTTTTCATCTTTGTAAGATAGTGTATTTTTTTTAATAACTGAATAAATCGAAGATTTTGCGTTACCAGGAATTATTTTTCTTGATTCTATTGACATTTCTTCATCAGGTATATGTGTCTGATGTTTAATAATTTTTGCACCACTTTTTATAGCCAAATCTACTAAGTAGATAGCTTTATCAACTGACCCTGAATGATTTATTCCTAAATCAATAATTATAGCAGGTGGATAAAGTTTGCCAATTTTTAAATTTTTAATTTTTATCATTTAAATAAATTATGAGATATAGCCTAATTCAATAGTATTTATATATTTAATTTTAAAAATATTCTATTAATTAAACTATTCTATTTAAAAAATTTTTTTGCTAGAAAAAAATCTTCATCATCATCAATATTGGTTGCATATTTACCTTTTACAGGAATTCCAACAAATTTTTTACCAACTATTTTATTTTTATTAATGTTATTTATTTTGGAAAAATACATTGATCCTGCAGGTACAAACTTATTTTCATTTTTTTGTCGAGGTTGAAAAATTATTTCATAATTTAAAGGTTTAAAAATATTTTTTTTTTCTACAATCATTTGATTTGGATCGTGTTTAACTTTTTTAATTGTTAAAATACTATCTATTTTTGTCTTTTTTAATTTTTGGTAAGCTTTTTTAAAATCATTTAATTTTCTGAATGGGCTTGTTGGCTCTAAGATTAATACTGCTTCATAAAAATTTCCAATCTTTTTTTCCAAATTGATTAAATATTTTATTACATCAATACTTTTTGTGTATTTAGTTGCTAATTTTTTTGGTCTTAAAGAGTTATTAAATGGATAATATTTTTGAGCTATTTTAAGATATTTTCTGGAGTCTGTTGAAAAGATTAATTTGTCTATAAATTTCAGCTTTTTTGCAAACCTTATAGTATGATATATAAGTGGTTTATTTTTCAAAATTTTTATATTTTTATTTTTTATACCACTTGAGCCTGATCTTGCTGTTATAATCGCTATTGTTTTCATTTATTTTTGTGTTACTTAACTTCAATCTTTTAAATATTTGTTAAATGAATTATATTTTAAAAACTTTAGATTACACAAGAATAATTAACACTTAATTTTGAGGAAACTTTGAAGAATACCGTATATATTCCATCGAGTATTAACAGTCCAGAATTTGAAATTTTATTAAGTAAATGTCAAATTATATTAGATAAAAAAGAAGAACTTGACATCATAGTATGTGGAGGATCAAAAAATTATGCGTGTTCTAATAATATTTTCAGCCAAACATCAATTTGTAAGATTTGTAAGAAAAATACAAAAAAAGGATTAAAAAAATTAAAAGGTAAATTTAATTTAATTTATACTCCAAGCATCAAATCAAAAAAGCATTTAATGTCTAAAATGGTGATAAAAAATGTAAATACTTTGAAAAGAAAAAAAATTAATAATTATGATATTGGCCTTTCAGTATATTCAAGCTACATAAATACTAGTAGAGATCATGAATTAGAAGGATTTTTGGCGAACTATTCTATTAAAAAACTTTTTTCAACTTCTTTAATGCTTAATGAATTTTTCCAAAAATATGTTTCTGAATTTAGACCAAAAAAAATTATTTTATACAATGGACGACACAATCAGAATAGAGTTTTGCTAAGATGTGGACTTTTTAATAAAATTGATACAGAAGTAATGGAGTTTTCTGGTGATGGAGAAAGCAATAAAGGAGTGAGATGTTTTGAGAACCATTTGCCAACAGATTTAGACTATCTCTACAAAATAATTCAAAAAAATTGGAGATCATCATCTAAAAAAAATAAATGTGACTATTATTTTAAATATAAGGCTGCAGGAAAAATAATAAATGACAAAGCTTCTTATATTTTAAAACAAAAATCTAATATAATCCCAAGTTTTTGGAAAAAAGACATGAGAAATATAGTATATTTCACAAGTTCACAGGACGAGTATGCAGCCTTAGGAGGCAAATATGATGAGACAATTTATAAAGATCAAACGGAGTCCATACAAAAGATTATTAGAGAAATAAAAAAAAATAATAGAAATTCTTCAAATAAAAAAATTTATTTTTGGATAAGATGTCACCCTAATTTAGAGAATGTTTTTTGGAACTATAACCGTTCAATAAATAAATTTCATGATCCACAAAATTGTATATTTGTTATACCACCTAATTCTGAGGTTAGTTCGTATAAGATAATGAGAATTTGTGAAAAGGTTCTAACATATAACTCTTTAACTGGTATCGAGGCAGTTTACTGGAATAAGCCTTCAATCGTTTTAGGAAGAAGAGTATATGAGAAGCTTAATTGTATATACTCACCAAAAAATCATGAGGAGAATATGAGACTTATATTTGATGAAAATCTTAAAAAAAAGGGAAGATATGGAGCGTTTAAATTTGCTTCTTTTTGGGTAGAAGGTGGATTTAAATTGAAGTATTTAACTGGATCAATGTTGAATGGTTATAAATTTAAAAATCAAGTATTAAGATTAAACGGTTTTCAAAAATGGACTTATTATTATGAAAAAATTAAACAATTATTTGTTTATAATTACATTATAAGCTTTAAACTATCAAAAATTTTAAAAAAAATAATAAATTAATTTATGAGTAAAATATTTTTTATTGCAGAAGCGGGTATCAATCATAATGGAGATTTAAATCTTGCAAAAAAACTGATTGATATGGCAATTGATTGCGGTTTTGATGCAGTAAAATTTCAAAAAAGAACAATAGAAACAGTTTATTCCAAAGAAATTCTTGATCAATTTAGGGAAAGTCCTTGGGGAACAACTCAAAGAGAGCAAAAGTTTGGGCTAGAGTTTGAGGAAAAAGATTACGACGAAATTAATGATTATTGTAAAAATAGAATACATTGGTTTGCATCTGGCTGGGATTTGCAGAGTTTAAAGTTCCTGGATAAATATAATTTAGAATACTCAAAGGTTGCCTCTGCCATGGTGGTAGATCTTAAATTTCTAGATGATTTATCGAAAAGAAAGAAATATACTTTTATTTCAACAGGAATGTGTAGTACTGAAAATATTGATGAAGCCGTAAATATATTTAAAAAAAATAATTGCCCGTTTGAATTAATGCATTGTGTCTCTACGTATCCAATGAAAATTAAAGATGCAAATTTGAAGACAATAGATGCATTGAAAAAAAGATATGACTGTAAAGTAGGATATAGTGGTCACGAAAGTGGACTTGCAGTTTCTTATGCTGCTGCTGGAATGGGAGTTTCATCACTAGAAAGACATATAACTTTAGACAGATCAATGTACGGCAGTGATCAATCAGCATCCTTAGAGACAAATGGAGCAAGAGAACTTGTTTCAGTCATTAGAAGAATGGAAATCGCGCTTGGAGCAGAAAAATTAGGTTTCATTTTAGAAGATGAAAAAAAAATTGCAACTAAGCTAAGAGCACATATAAAAATTTAATAAATTATGCTGATCAATCTTAAAAAAAGTATTGCCAATTCTATTCTAATAAAAAAAAAAATTTTATCTAAAAAATATACAAAGATTGTGAGCAAAATAATAGATACTCTATTTTTATCTATTCTAAATGATAATCGTATTTTTATTTGTGGGAATGGAGGATCTGCAGCGGATGCCCAACATTTATCTACTGAATTTTTAGTAAGATTAAATCCTAAAAATAATCGGAGAGCTTATCCACTGTTTACGCTAACAAGCGATCCTACCAATATGTCTGCAATTGGGAATGACTATGGTTTTGAAAATATTTTTAAAAGGAATTTAGAGGCACATGCATCAAAAGGAGATATTCTACTAGTTCTATCAACATCAGGTAATTCTAAAAATATAATCCAAGTCCTTAAATATGCAAAGAAGATAGGAGTATACTCAATAGCTTTTTTAGGAAATGGAGGAGGAAAAAGCAAAAATTTATCAAATTTAAATTTTATAGTTCCAAGTAAAAATGTGGCCAGAATTCAAGAAACTCAAATGTTTCTTGGCCATTTCATTCTTAATGAAGTTGAAAAAAAACTTATTGATTCAAATTATTGATCGACCACCATCGATAATTAAATTGTGACCTGTCATATATTTTGATGCTTCTGAAGATAAAAATTGTATAGCACCAATATATTCATCTTTATTAGCCATTCTTTGCAATGGAATTTTTTTATTTAATTTTTTTACAAAAACCTTGTCTTGATTATTGTACACACCGCCAGGTGATAAACAGTTACATCGAACATTGTAGGAAGCGTATAGTGAGGCATAATATTTTGTAATACCAACTATTCCATTTTTAACAACTGAATAACTAACAGGTTTATAATTTTTTTTATTTTTATAAAGTCTTTGATCTGGGGCAATTACAGATAAATCTGAACCTATATTAATTATATTTCCTCTTTTTTTTTTTATCATTTCTGTTGAAAAAATTTCAATCATATTTTTGGTTCCAGTTAAACCAACATTGATTGAGTCATCCCAATCATTTTTCACTAAAATATTATTAGGTTGTGGATTTATGGAGGCATTATTAATTAATACACTTATATAAATATTTTTTTTGTTAAGTTCTGATTTTATTGAATTGATTTCATTTTTTTTTGTAATATCACAATCAAAATATAAAACTTTTTTTCTAAATTTTTTAATTAATCTATTTTTTAATTTAATTCCTTTTTTGTTGTTGATGTCAACTAATATTAAATTAGAATTAATCATACTAAGTGCGATTGCATGTTGTTCTCCCAATAAACCACATGCACCAGTAATGAGTGTATATTTTTTTGAAAGATCAAAAATTTTATTATTTAGTTTTTCCATCAACCTCTAAATTTATACCATTGAGATAATTACTTTTTTCTGAAATCAAAAAGTTTATACAATTATTAATATCTTCTATACTACAAAATCTTTTAAGTGATATTGTATTATTAATTAATTTTAAAACATTGTTTTTATTTTTTAACATTTTTTTATGCCAATTATTTCCTTTAAGGAATACATGTCCAGGGGAAATAGCATTAATCAAAATTTTTCTTTTTGCTAAAATTGGTGATATTTGATCAACATAATTAATTAAACAATTTTTTGCTAAAGAATATGATAAAGGAGCGTTTCCTTTAAATCTACCTGCTATAGATCCAATAACAATAATTTTTGTAGTATGATTTTTCATATTAAAAATTTTAAGATAATTTTCCACCACATTAGTAGTTGTAAAAAAATTTTTGTTAAAAGTTTTCTTCCAAATATCATAATTTTCTTCACCACTTTTGCTTGATTTTCCTGAACCAACATTGCATATTATAATGTCAATCTTTCTAAATTTATTTTTAATTTTTTTGAGCAAAGTATTAACTGATTTGTTTAATTCAAAGTCACAAACATAGGAATATACATTATTAAAGTTTAATTTATTTTTTGCTAAATTTATTTTTTTTTGATCTCTTGCTGTTATTATTAAATCAAATTTTTCATTTGCAAAGTTTTTTGCTATTTCAAAGCCTATACCATAGGAGGATCCAGTTATTAATACTGTTTTTTTTTTCATTTTAATAAAATTTTTTTATAAAATTGACATTATCGATTATTTCACCAATCTCATTTTTTTTCCACGTTTTAGCTGTTTGTAGAATTAAGTTTTCTTTATAACCACTTTTCTTGATGATTTTGAATAATTTTGAAAAATTACAATTACCATTACCAAGTTTAACTGTTGTTCCGCCATATAGTCTATCTTTAATATGAATGTTTTCAACTCTATGAAAATAAATTTGCTCTTCTGTAATATTAAAACCAAGCGAAGCAGAATTACCAGAGTCATAATTTATTCCATAATATTTATCAAAATTTCTAATAAATTTTAAAATTTTTTTTGGATTAAAATCAATCTCAAATAAAATCTTTATATTATACAATCTCAAAAGTTTATTAAATTTCAAAAAAAAACTAATTGTTTTTTTTTCATCATCAAAATTTTTTAAACTTGAATTATCTACCAGAGGAAAAATTAATTTATTAATTTTTAATTCATTACAAGCACGAATTAAAGTGATCACATTTTGATAGATTTTTTTTTTTAAATAGGATGATCTAGCTTTCGTAAAAGGTTTATGCATATAAAAATCACAAGTTACTGACTGAATATCCAAATTATTTTTTTTTTTAAGTTTTTTAATTAGTTTAGTTTGTTTTTTATCAATTAAAGGATTTTTTTCAAAATTGAAATAATCAATTGTCCATTCCATCAATTTAATTTTATTTTTTTTTGCAATATAAAATTCTTTCTTCCAATTTTTCCAAGGAAAAGATTGTACAAAATTCTTTTTTTCAGACTTAATTAACCTACCCTGCATGAAACCAATTTTATACATTAAACAATCTCAACTAATTCAATAAATATATTTTCTGGTGATTTGCAAAATACTAATTTAACTTTTTTGTCATGAGATAAATAGGGATCAGACAAAAAATTTATTTTAGCTTTTTTTAATTTCTTATGTAAGGTAGATAAATTTTTTACAGTTAAAGATATATGTGTAAACCCAGGAGTGTAAATTTTTATTTTTTTTTTATTTTTCTTAAAATTTTTAAAATATAGTAATTCTAAAAAAATTTTTTTTTTTACACCAAGTTTAATAGTTTTTAGTTTACAATTATTTAGACATAATACTTTTTTCATTAGTTTTTCATTTTCATTAATTTCTTTAATCTTTTCTAATCCCAGCAATTTTACATAAAAATTCATTGATTGTTTAAGGTTTGTTGTAACTAAACCAGTGTGTCGAAAGTTTTTAATCATTTTTTTTTATCAAAAATTTACAAAATTCAAAATCTAAAGAATTATTAATATCAATTTTTTCAATTTCATTCTTAACTATATAGCCATAAGTTTTTTTTCCAACCATACTTTTGTTTTTTATAAAACTTTTGTAAGTTGAAATAATTATTATACCTGACGATTGATATTTTTTGCTTAAGTAATTTCTATTAAATGTTGTTGGAGATTTTTTATAATTTAAAAGATTGTTATTTAAATTGATTATATAATCTGGATGAGCAGTATTTTTTACCTCCAATACAGAAATTAGAGAGTCTAAATTTTTTTTTAAAAAAATATTTATAGCTTCATTTATAAGTTTTGAGGTTCTAAATACATGAGTCGGATGTAATTCAATTATTATATCTGGTTGAAAATTTATATTGTCTAACACAAATTTTAATGCATCATATAACTTAGCTTTATCACCTGAAATTTTTTTTGGTCTTAATTTTTCACACCATACATTCTTTTTTCTAGCAATTTTTTTTATATTATGTGAATCTGTTGATACACAAATTTTGTTGATAAATTTTGATTTTTTTGCCTGATTAATAGTATATTCTATAACAAATTTTCCTCCAAGTTTTAGTATATTTTTATTTTTTAGACCCTTAGAGCCACTTCTTGCAGGAATGACAGCTAAAATTTTTTTGTTTTTCATTGTTAAATATATTTTTACATTATATTTATATTTTATCTTAAATGTCTATTTTATTTAACATAACCAGTCGAGATGTAATTAAAAAAAATCAATGCGTTGTATGTAATTCCTATAAACTCAAAAGTATATCAAAAATATATTATCAAAATAAAATTCTTTTTTTTAGCACTGCTATTTGTAAAAAATGTGGTTTTATTTTTAGAAATAATCACCCTTCAAATAAATGGTTTTCAAGACAATTTACAAAAAGAAGTAATATCCAGTCTAAAAGCAAAAAAGGTGTGAATTTAGAATATGAGAAATTAAGAATATTTAGATATGAACAACTCTTTAATTTTCTTAAAAAAAAGGCTAATTTCAAAAATTTATTAGACATAGGGTGTGCCACAGGACTTGGTCTTAAAATATTTCAAAAATCAAATATAAATGTTCTTGGTATAGATACTGATAAAACAAGAATTAGTTTTGGAAAGAAAAGTGGACTAGATTTAAAATATAAAAATATATTTAATTTTAAAGAAAAAAAAAATTTTGATTTAATAATTTTTCTCCATACTTTGGAGCATCT
>MDTC01140736.1_pt1 | contig 10649 bp, 12 predicted proteins | sample 811181 | NCBI WGS metagenome assembly MDTC01 (sample SAMN05326644, study PRJNA326480) | marine metagenome | isolation source: seawater | place: Pacific Ocean: North | collected 2011 | reverse complement strand
GGCAGGCTTATTTGTGGGTGGAATGTTGCCATTTCTATTTTCTTCAATGGCTATGGCTGCTGTTGGTAGTGCTGCAATGTCAATGATTGAGGAGGTTAGAAGACAGTTTAGAGATATTCGTGAATTAAAAAAAGCCCTCGAATTGATGAATTTAAAAAGTGAAAATGAATGGAATGAAAATGATAAGAAAATCTACGAGGATGCATTATCAAAGGCAGAGCATGGACGTTGTGTTGAAATTTCAACACAATCAGCAATCAAGGAGATGGTCTTTCCTGGTTTGCTTGCCGTCGCTTCCCCAGTTTTAGTGGGATTTACATTTGGTCCAGAAACTTTAGGCGGATTATTAGCAGGTGTCACAGTTACTGGTGTACTAATGGCTATTTTTCAGTCCAACTCCGGAGGTGCGTGGGATAATGCAAAAAAGATGATAGAAGAAGGAGTTACCTTCAACAATATACATTTAGAAAAAGGATCAGAAGCACATAAAGCGTCCGTTGTCGGCGATACAGTTGGCGATCCATTTAAGGACACGTCAGGGCCATCCTTAAATATACTAATTAAATTAATGTCAGTGGTCTCATTGGTCATTGCACCTCTTATTGCTTAAAAAAATAAGGATATTATATGCGATATTATGAAACAATTTATATAGTCGACCCGAACTTGGAAAATTCTGTTTTAGAAAAAACAATGAATCAGATCGGTCAAGAATTGGAAAAAACAAAGGCTAAGATTATAAATCATAGAGAGTGGGGAAAAAAGAGGCTTGCATACCAAGTAGCAAAGCAGAAGTATGGGTCTTTCATTCTTTTACATTATGAAGTTGAAGATCTAAGCGAAATGCAAGATTTTGAGCTATGGTTAAGATTAAATAGTCTGGTACTACGGCATATGACAGTTTCATTAAATGAAAGGCCTGAAAAGTATGTAGACAAGTCGATCGCTAATGAAAATACAGACACTGAAGTAGTTCCAAAAAATATTAAAAATGAAAGTGATGTTGATAAACCTATTGATGTTCAGAGCATTGAAAAAAATAAGGGGAAATAAAAATGGCTTTTCAGAACAAAAGAAAATTCTGTTATTTTAAAGAAAATGGTATTTCAGAAATTGACTACAAAGATGTGAAGCTTTTGCGCCGGTTTGTTAATGACCAAGGAAAAATTATGCCTAGGAGAATTACAGGAACTAGTGCAAAAATGCACAGGAAATTAGTTCGTGCTATTAAACGTTCTAGATCGATTGCGCTCATGCCTTATGTTGAAAACAACTTAGATTAAAAGGGTTTATCTATGAAGATTATATTAATCCTTGATTACGAAGGACTTGGAAAAGCTGGGGACCTAATTGATGTTAAACCGGGGTTTGCTAGAAACAAACTATTCCCTAAAGGGTTTGCACTTAGAGCATCCAAGAAAAACATCGCTTTCATTGAAGAGAAGAAAAGACTTATCGAGACTAATATGAAGAGAGAAGATGCATCACAACAAGATCTTATTGATAGATTATCTAAAGTCGAAATTACTATAGAGGCACAAGTTGGTGAAGAAGAGAAAATGTTTGGTTCTGTTACCGTAAGCGATATACAAAAGTCTTTAGAAGAAAAGGGCATTGTTGTTGACCGAAGTACTATTTTACTTGATTCTCCCATAAAATCTTTAGGGATTTTTCATGTAAAAATTCGACTTTCTAAAAACAATGAATGTGATGTTAAAATATATGTAATTAAATCTTTATCTTAAACTGACAACAGTCAGGACTATTAAATTTTTTAACCTTTTAACTTAGGTAATTATGTTTGCTAAGGTTGCCTTCCCAATTCGCAGTTTTCAAACATTTACGTATTCCGTCCCAAGTAAATATATCTCCGATATAGAAGTAGGAACACGTGTTGCAGTACCATTTAGAAATAAAACTACTCAGGGGGTAGTTGTAAGCATTAAAAACATTAACTCATATAATGGACCAACTAAACAGATCATTAAACCTGTAGATAAAGTAAAAATTATAACTCCTTCATTATGGAAGTTAATCAAATGGGTAAGCAAATATTATATGACTCCGCTGGGGAAAGTAGCTAATTCTGTAGTCCCACAATCTCTTTCGATCCGTTATGCCCCTCAGGTTGAAAAATATGTAAAGGTTTTTAATAAAGTTGATTTAGAAAAATTAGCTGAATTAAAAAAAAGGGCGCCTAAACAATATCTATTATATAATGAACTTATTAAAAGTAATACAATCTGTAAAATTTCCTCATTAAAGAATATTGTATCAAACCCTCTACAAGTTTGTACATCCCTTAGGGACAAAGGCTTCATTAAGTTGATTGAAAAAACAAAAGAATTGCATTTAGACCAATTCATTTTTGAGCCTATTTTTAAAGATATTATTTTTAATAAGGACCAAACCTTAGTAGTTAACACCTTAATTAAATCTTTAAAAAGACGTAGTTTTAGTCCATTTTTACTTCATGGTGTAACAGGTAGCGGAAAGACCGAAGTATATATTGAGGCCGTAAAATATTGCTTAAGTCAAAATAGAAGCACTATTATTTTATTACCTGAAATTTCGCTAACACCTCAAATCGCTGGACGTTTCCGAGCAGTTTTTGGAGATGTTGTTGCGATTTGGCATTCAAAACTAAACCCGAAGCAACGTTCTTGGACTTGGAGTAAAATTTGCAAAGGAGACTTCAAAATTGTAATTGGTGCTCGAAGTGCAATTTTCTCACCGTTGAAAAACATTGGACTTATAGTTGTTGATGAAGAGCAAGAGTCATCATTTTACCAGGATCTGAAAGAACCAAGATATCATGCTAGAGACGTTGCATTAATGAGAGGATCTATTGAAAAAGGTACCGTTGTCGTTTCAAGTGCGACTCCTAGTCTAGAAAGTTACTATAACTTCCAGAAAAATAAAATTGCTTACCTAAGCTTACCTAAGCGCTACGGTGATGCAGAGTACCCAAAGGTTCATATCGTTGATATGTTATCGAATCAAAAAGAAACAGGTAAGTTTGATCAAGTTATATCTGGGTTATTACAAGATAAGATTGAAGATAGGCTTAATAAAAATGAGCAGATTATTCTAATTCAAAATCGAAGAGGCTTTTCTCCTACAGTCAAATGTAATAAGTGCGGTTTAATTGTAATGTGTAATCAATGTAAAGTAGCACTTACATATCATAAACAAAAAAATAAATTAATATGCCATTTTTGTTCTTTTTCTTTAGAAAAAAATAATCTTTTTTGTCGGGAATGTAAAAATTACGAGCTCTACTTTTCAGGCACAGGAACACAAAAAGTTGAAGAACTTATAAAACAAACTTTTCCAGAATCGAAAATTTGTAGGTTAGACATAGATACATCTAAATCTAGTACTAACATAACTTCAATTTTAAAATCATTTAGTAACCAGGAGTTTGATATTCTTATAGGCACTCAAATGGTAGCTAAGGGGTTAGACTTTCCAAACGCAACATTAGTCGGTATAATCAATGCTGATTTAGGGCTCTATCTTCCAGATTTTCGAGCCACAGAAAAGGTTTTTCAGCTTATTTATCAAGCATCTGGTCGTTCAGGAAGGAGCGCAAAAAAAGGAGAAGTTGTGATACAAACATTTTCACCAAATAGTCCAGTTATTGAAAACGCCAAAAATTTAAATGTAAGTAATTTTTATGAAAGAGAATTGCTTGAAAGAGAAGAGTTAAACTACCCTCCATTTAGCTGGCTAGCTAAAGTTGAGTTTGTTGGGACTAATCAGCCTACTATTTATTCTTTAATAAAAAAGTTTAAAAAAAACTTAAAAGGCGAATATTTTGGTCTTGATATTTTAGGTCCAGCACCATGTTTTTTAGAAAAATTAAAAAATAACTACCGATTTCAATTAGTTTTTAAATCTAAAAAACATATAGATCCTAACGGTAGTCTCCTTCATAACTTTATTAGAAAAAATTTTAAAGCATTTGATGAAAAAAGGATACTAGGGCAAAATAAAATTAATATTTATTTTGATCCAATAAGTCTTATCTGAACAACTGTTAATCGAATGTTAGTTTTAGCTATTTACTTCGTAATGTTTATTTTTCAAACCTCGGTATATGCTAATGCTAATGCCTTTACATCCTTTTCATGCTTTAGTATGGGAGGAGCTGGGTATTTATATCAATCAGCAAATACGCAAATAAAAAATCCAGCAGTCTTTAATAAATCAAGAAGTTTTACAACTTCTATTGTAAAATATCCTGCTTCAATTAGAAGTCAAAGTTTAAACCTAAATCTACCCACTGAAAATTTCGTTTTTTCTTCCTCTTTAAAACATTTATCATATGGAGTATTCAAAGGATATGATGAATATGGGAGAAGTATTGGCAGCTACAAGTCTTATGAAACTTGGGTAGATGGATACTTTGCAAAAAAAATTAATTCTTTCCCAATTTATCTTGGATCAAGTATGTCTATTAAATCATCAAATTTTCACAATGCTAATTCTAAAAATTTATCAACATCTTTTGGACTAATAAAAAACTTCAAGAATGAAAATAATTCAATTGGGATTTCAATTAATCAATTTGGCATAAACTTTTTTAATGGTAAGCGCTCCTATACTAATCCAAGGATTGTTTTAAGTAGCTCCAAAAAACTTAAATATTTACCAGCTATTAGCTATATTGATTTTCTGCAAGAAAAAAACCATACTGAAGTTTTTATGGGAATATGCTTTATTTATAGTGAAAAAATTAAAATTTTAGCAGGATCATCCACCAGAAAATTTGATCAAAACACTTCACAAAGTCTAATTACATCACTCCTTGGATCTACGGGGTTTGGATTAAGTTATGGGACGAAAAAAATATTAGTCCAATATGGTTTTTACTATTATGGTATTGGAACTAGAGTAGATGGTCTAAATATAGGAATGTCCTTTTGAGGTTTTTTAGCATTGTTTTTTTATTGATTTCATATCTTAAATCAGAAAACAATTACCCTGTAGTTCTTATACATGGATTTATGGGCTGGGGACCAGAAGAAATGGGGCATTATTCCTATTGGGGGGGGAGTCGTAACTATATTCAGGAATTAGAAGATGATGGTTATAAAATAATTGCAGTATCGGTGGGACCAATATCCTCAAATTGGGACAGGGCGATTGAAGTCTTCTACCAATTAAAAGGAGGGCAGGTTGACTATGGTTCTGCCCATTCAGATAAAAATAAAATAATTAGGGCACCTAAAGAAAAACATTATTCTGGTTTATATCCCCAATGGAATAATAAAAATCCTATTCACATTGTCGGACATAGTATGGGGGGACAAACTGCAAGGATGTTAAATTATTTGCTATCTTCAGAGATATACGATAATAATGGGAAAAAGGAACATTCCTACCTTTTAGGTAGCTCATCCACCGGATGGATTAAAAGTATTACAACGATTTCTACACCTCATGATGGTACTACCCTAACCCATATTATAACCAGCACTATTCCATATGTTCAATATTTTGCCGGAGTAGCAGGGCTTTTTGGTAATGGTTATTTTAATTTTGACTTGGAGCATTTTGGAATAAAAAAACAAAAAAACGAAACTTGGTTAAGTTTTATAACGAGGCTGAAAGATAATTCTATAATGAACACCAAAAATTTTAGTACATATGATTTAAGTCTTAGTGGTGCAAAAAATTTTAACGGATATTCGCAAGCTTCTCCGGATGTGTATTACTTTTCATTTGTTACATCAACTACGAAAAAAGATCAAAAGAGCAATTTTCATGTTCCCTTTGATAACACACCACTATTAAACAAGGCTAGAGCAAGATTGATTGGATCTAGGTCAGGTTATTGGAACGAAGGTAAACAAACAGATTCATCTTGGTTTGAAAATGATGGAGTAGTCAACTCGATATCAATGTATGGACCAACTACAGGGGTAAACGGACCAGATCCTATAATTGAGTTTGATTCTGAGGATTTATTAATTACAGGTCAGTGGTATTGGAAAAAAATAAATCAAATGGATCATTGGAGCATTATAGGACATTTTGGATCTGATGAAAAAAAACAACGAGGGTTTCGTATAATAAAAAATCATTTAGCACTATTGAAGACACTGCAATAAACATTGTATATTACAAATATGCAATATAGTGAGTTCTTATTCCAATTATTTTTCAATCTTAAAGCGTTATATCAAAAAAATCTAAATATCCCAAACATAAGTTTTCAACAAGCTTTAACACTTGCAATTATTGATGAAAGCGGATTGAAAATGTCTAGATTATCAATAATGCTTGGTATTGACAATAGTACTACCACCAGGCTAATTGATGGCCTAGAGAAAAAGGGCTTAGTTAGGAGGAGGCGCGATGATTTTGATAGTAGAAGTCTGAAAGTTTTCTTGACAAACGACGGTGAAAAAATTTATACCTCTATTGAGCTTCAGCTGGAAGAAATTAGTTTTGAAATTGAGAAGCAACTTAATAAAAAAAATAGAGAGCAAATCGTTGAAGCTGGGATTGCTTTGAACTGGGCCCTTTCAAAGAAGCTTTACAAGTAATTGGTTAATACAAATAAAAAATTTTCCCGTGAAATAATATCTTGGTTTTCAGAAAATAAAAGATCTTTAAATTTTCGCAAAACAAAAGATCCATATAAAATTTGGTTGTCAGAGGTCATGCTGCAGCAAACTCAAGTTAAAACGGTTTTACCTTTCTATGATAAATGGACAAAAAAATTTCCTACGCTAGAAAGTGTTTCATTATCAAATTTAGACACACTACTTAAATTTTGGGAAGGGCTTGGTTATTATAAAAGATGCATTAATTTTTATAATGCTTCTAAAATTATTGTAAATGATTTTAGCGGTAAAATTCCATGTGTAAAAGAAAGGTTTTTATCCTTGCCTGGCGTTGGGGAGTACACTGCTTCAGCAGTGATGTCAATTGCATTTAATCAACCTTATCCAGTTCTTGATGGTAATGTTAAAAGGGTTATTTCAAGAGTTCTTGGTATCAAAAGATTAACTATTTACAATATCAAAAGAATTAATAATTTTTTAGAATCAGAAATATCTCTATCTAAACCTGGTGACTTTAACCAAGGATTAATGGAAATTGGTGCTATTATTTGTAAACCAATAGTCCCCAAATGTAATAAGTGCCCGATAAATGAATATTGTTATGCCCAAAAAAAAGGTTTTCCTGAACAATTTCCAATTAAAACGAAATCTAAACCTAAACCTAATTATGATGTAGTTGTAGCAATAATATGGAGGCAGAATAAGTTTTACATTCAAAAAAGGGGGACTAATAAAATGTTGGGAGGATTATGGGAATTCCCGGGCGGAATAGTAAAAAAAGGTGAAGACCCAGAAAGTGTTTTGAAACAAAAAGTTTTCACAGATTGTGAAGTTGATTTAAAAATCCATAAGAAAGTAGGTTCAGTAGAACATGCCTTCTCACACTTTAATATAATACTAACTGGCTATTTTTGTTCAGAAAGAAAATATTTCATTGAAGAAAAAGAAAATAGAAAATGGATTTCAAAAAAAAATATAAAAGATTACCCTTTTCCGAAAGCAAATCATAAGCTTTTTAAAAAACTTGAGTTGCATAATTAGTATGCTTAAAACGGTTTATTCTTTTATAATTTGGCCTATTTGGTATGCTTTTTTTATTCCTTCTTTATTGATCTTATTCCTCTTAATAGTAACAGTCCCAAGAAATAACCTTTTCTATTTTATTCGACCGTTATGTTGGATGTATTGTTTTTTTGCAGGTCAGTGGTTAAGAAAAATCAATAAACCTCCAAAAAAAGAAGACGGCCCATATTTATATATGTTTAATCACGTATCTATGTTTGATCAGTTTATGATCGGAGCATATGTGACTCACTATATAACTGCTGTAGCAGCTATTGAAATTTTTAAATATCCAATATTTGGTTTTCTAATTAAAAAATATGGTGTTATACCTATTGTGAGACAAAAAATAAAAAAAGCAATAGGTAGTTTAAATCTCGCCGAAAAAGCAATCAGGCAAGGAACTTCGTTTTTAATTTCTCCAGAAGGTACAAGGACATTAACAGGCAAGATTGGGTCGTTTAAAAAAGGTCCCTTTCACCTAGCTAAAAATACTAATGTAACTATTGTACCGATTGCTATTAAAGGAGGTTTAAGGGCGAAAAAGAAAAATGATTGGCGTATACAGCCTGGCATCCTAACAGTTGTATTCGGAGAGCCCATTGAAAGTTCTGAATATTTAAATTTAAATATATCAGAATTACAAGATTTAGTTTTGAAAAGAATATTAGAATTAAAGAAAAAGGATTTATAAAAATGAAAAAATTATTTTTCCTAATTTTATTTCTTCCATCATTTGTCATTTGTCAAAGTGTTGAAGAACTTTATGGAGATAGGATTGAATTGCTTGGCATTCCGTTCAAAGATCCATTTGTACTTTGCCAAGTTTTGATTGCCATATTTTTGGTTACTATTTTTTTACAATCTAGCCTAGATAAAATATTTGATAGAAAAAACAATATGGCTTTTTTTGAATCGTACTTTTCTAATACTTTGTTTAGATATATCACTCCATACTTATTGACAATAATTACAATTTTTGAATTAGCAGGTTCAGCTACTCTTATCTATGGAGTATATTATGCTTTTACAGCAAAAACAACGTTATGGATTTTTTATGGTTACGTAATTTTAGCACTAACAATAATGTTTTTACTTTTAGGACAAAGAATTGCTAAAGATTATGAAGGTTCAGCAAACCTTGTACCATATTTTATTTTAATTATGCTTGGTATTATGAGTATGTACTGATTATTTTAGTATAAGGATTTTTTAACTAAATCAATTTCAATCTTTTAATTAATTGCACTGAACATATGAAAAAAGAAAATTCTTCTACTACTATTTTATTGACAATAAATATAATTTTGGTAATAGTCGGCCTGTTGATGATAAATAAACGTATTTTAAATACTGATGAGAAATCAGATACCTTAAAACAAAAAATAAATCAAATTGAATCTCAACTAGATGTTCTGATTGATGATACAAAAACTGCAAAACAACAGGTTATTGTTGCTAATAAAGATTTTATGCAGTTGAGTAATTCTATGGCTGTTAATGATAAAATATTGAAAAAATTAAACACTGAAATAAAAGGTGCTGTTAAAGAAATTAAAGAAGTTAAAGATCTAACAGAGTTGCAAAACCGAAAGCTTTATATCTCAGAATAATTTTTTTATATTATTACTCAAAACATTTTCAACAGTTTAGTTTTTCCATTTAAATTGCGCTTATAAAATTAAAAATGTTAAGTTATTTTAAAGGAGTACAAAGATGGCTTATATTATTGCTGAACCTTGCGTTGGGACTTGTGACACTGCTTGCGTAGAAGTTTGCCCTGTTGATTGTATTCATGGTCCATACGATAAAGAAGGCGCTGGTGCTGAGGCTAAGGTAGATGGTTTCGTACCAAAGGATAATGATTCACTTTACATTGATCCCGAGGAATGCATTGATTGTGGTGCTTGTGAACCAGAGTGCCCCGTTGAAGCTATTTTTGAAGAAAGTGAAGTACCTGATGAATGGAATAAATACATAAAAATTAATTATGATTGGTTTGGCAGAGAATACACAGGTTAACCTTTTTTACAAATATTGCGAAGAAAAGCGGTTGTTTTCACAACCGCTTTTTTATTGAAAAATGACTGAAAAACAAATATTAGAATTATTAAAAACTATAAAATATCCTGGTTTTAACAGAGATATTGTTTCTTTTGGAATGGTAAAAGAAATAAAAACAATTGAAGATAAAATTCAAATATTTCTTAATATATCTTCACAGAACGAAGAAAAGAAACGGCAAATAATATCTGCAGTTAAAAAACTTCTATTATCAAAAGTTGAAAATTTAGAGATAAAACTTATTGAAGATAAGGTACCTCCGGTTCAAACACAGAATCAAAATGATATAAAGAAATTAGATAATGTCAAAAATATTATTGCTGTAGCAAGTGGAAAAGGTGGCGTTGGAAAATCAACTGTAGCCGTAAATCTTGCTTGCGCATTAGCCAAGAAGACTTTGAAGATAGGTCTCTTAGACTTAGATATATATGGTCCATCTTTACCAATAGCCTTAGGTTTATATGACCAACCAAAAATGACTCAAGATAAGAAATTAATTCCTCTAAAAAAATATGACATGGAAGTCATGAGTTTTGGATTTATTAGTGGTAATAAATCTCCTGTTATTTGGAGAGGGCCACTTGTTTCAAGAATGACAGAACAGTTTTTTATGGATGTTGATTGGGGTGATTTGGATATTTTAATTTTAGATTTACCACCCGGAACAGGAGATATACAACTAACATTAACTCAGAAAATTAAAATTACAGGTGCAATTATTGTGACAACACCGCAAGACATCGCTCTTTCAGATGTTCGCAAGGGAGCAGATATGTTTAAGAAAGTAAACACGCCTGTTCTTGGAGTAATTGAGAATATGTCCGGTTTAATATTATCTGGGAATACAACTGATCCAAATTCAAAAATAAAGATTGAAAATCAGGAACTAGAAATTGACAAAAACGGAAATTTCCATCTAAATATTGATATTTTTAAAAAAGACGG
>MDTC01009312.1_pt1 | contig 10649 bp, 10 predicted proteins | sample 811181 | NCBI WGS metagenome assembly MDTC01 (sample SAMN05326644, study PRJNA326480) | marine metagenome | isolation source: seawater | place: Pacific Ocean: North | collected 2011 | reverse complement strand
CAATACCTCGATATCATTATATAACTATGATTTACCTAGTCATTTAATTGCTAATAAACCAATAGATAAACGATCAAACTCTAAATTGTTGCACTTTAACGCCAACAAAGAAACGCTGGTAGATACAAAGTTTTTTTCATTGACAGAAACATTAAATGCTGGTGATGTATTAATCCTGAATAACACAAAAGTTATTCCTGCAAGGTTATATATGACCAAAGAAACAGGTGGCAAAATAGAGTTATTATTTCACAGAAGAATAAATGATAAAGAATTTGAGGTTATTTACACATCTCCCAGATCTCCAAAAATTAATACATTTTTAGATTTCAAAAATAAATATAAATTTTATATTAATGATATTAAGAAAAATTATTTAATTTTAAAAAATATATCTGATAAAGATTTATACGAGATATTTGATGAAATTGGTGAAATTCCATTACCAAAATATATAAAACGACCTGCGTCTGGTAATGATGCTACAAAGTATCAAACAACTTATGCTGTTCATAGAGGGTCAGTTGCTGCACCTACAGCAGGATTACATTTCACGAAAGAGATGATTGATAAATTATTAAAAATGGGTGTGATTATTAAATATTTAACTCTTCATATTAGTTATAATACATTTAAGCCAATTATAAATGATAATTATTTAAATCATAATATAGGATATGAAAATTTTGAGATTAATAAATCTATCTTTAATGAAATAAAGAAGGCTAAAAATAAAGGTAAAAGAGTTATTGCGGTAGGAACAACAGTAGCAAGAGTTTTAGAATACTGTCATACAAAAAATATAGATTCCACATATAAAGGAAAAACAAATTTTTTTATATATCCTGGATATAATTTTAACTCTATAAATTGTCTCATAACTAATTTTCATCTACCGAAATCATCGTTATTATTGTTAGTTAGCGCCTTCATAGGAAGGGAAAAAATTTTAAATTTATATCGACATGCAATTAATAATGAATATAGATTTTATAGTTATGGTGACAGTATGTTTTTGGAGAAAATATGATTAAATTTTCATTATTAAAAAAAAATAAAAAAGCAAGATTAGGAAAGTTAAACTTGAAACATGGTGAAGTTGAAACACCAGCGTTTATGACTGTAGGTACACATGGGTCGGTTAAATTATTATCATCTAAAGACATTAAAAATTGTAATGCTCAAATAATTTTGTGTAATGCTTATCATTTAATGTTAAGACCTGGTAATAAAATTATAGAAACAGCAGGTGGTTTACATAAATTTATGAGCTGGAACAGACCTATTTTAACTGACTCTGGAGGATATCAGGTATTTAGTCTATCTAGTCATACCAATGTAACAAAACATGGAGTTGAATTTAAATCCCCATTAAATGGCGAAAAAATTTTTATTAGTCCTGAAATATCTATTGAGACACAAATTAATCTTGGAAGCGATATAATGATGATCTTTGATGAATGCACAAGTTACCCTTCTACAAAATACAATACTAAAAAATCAATGGAATTATCATTATATTGGGCTGAGCTATCATTTAAGCATAATACAAGTTCTATGCCATTATTTGGCATTGTTCAGGGAGGCATGTTTCCTGACTTAAGAGATACATCATTAAATGAGCTTTTAAAATTTAATTTTGACGGTTATGCAATTGGTGGTCTTTCTGTAGGCGAGCCCTCTGATTTAAGAAATGAGATAGTGTCATATATAGCACCTAAGTTACCTGAAGCTAAACCTAGATACTTAATGGGAGTAGGGAAGCCATTGGATATCATATATGCTGTTCGTGATGGCATAGATATGTTTGATTGTGTTATACCAACGAGAAACGCAAGGAATGGTCAGATTTATAGCAATAGCGGCATTATTAATATCAGAAATAAGAAATATGAGCAGGATTTTACCCCTATTGATAAAAACTGTAATTGTTCTACATGTCAAACTTATTCAAAATCATATATTAGACATCTTGATAAGTGTAATGATGCATTAGCTGGAAGACTTATGACTATTCATAATGTATACTTTTATCAGGAATTTATGGGAAAAATAAGAACAGCTATCCATGAAGATAATTTGGAAGAATTAATCTCTGAGATGGAAATAAAATACAAAGATAAATAAGGTAGAAAAATGGATATTATAGGTTTAGCACATGCGGCGTCTGCTCAACAAGAACCATCAGCTTTAGGTTTTTTGTTACCTATTTTCATATTAATTTTAATGTATTTTATATTAATTAGGCCGCAGTCAAAAAAATTAAAAGAACACAAAGAAATGCTAAGCCAATTAAAAACTGGAGATGAGATTGCAACATCAGGAGGAATACTTGGGAAGGTTTTAAAAGTTGGAGAATCATTTGTATTAGTAAAAATATCTGATAACGTTGATATAAAACTTCAAAAATCATCAGTAAATAAAATACTCCCAAAAAATTCAATAGGATCAATTAAATAGCATGACGCCATATCCTAAATGGAAATCTTTTTTAGTTATTATTGTTTTAATAACATCTTTTATTTACTCTTTACCAAATTTTTATCCATCTTTTCCTGCTATTGAAATAAACTATGAACAAAATAATGAAAATGTTAATAATATTACAAAAAGAATTATTCAAAACTTAAAGACATATAATGTATTAAATAAAAATAATAAACTAATTTTAATATTTAATAATACAGAATCTCAATTAAACGCATATAGAGAATTACAAAACTCAAATATTCAAGAATCATTTACATTAACTAGCTATAATGATATTCCAAATTGGTTGACTTCTATTAATGCACACCCTATGTTTCTCGGGTTGGATTTAAAAGGAGGAGTCCATTTTCTCTTACAGGTAGATAAAGATAATATTCAAAAAAACCTTCTTCGTGAAATAGAGACAGACACTAAAAAAATTTTAATAAAAAATAAATATAGATACCAATCATTCAACAAGAAAAATAATAAAATTGTAATAAATTTTAGTGACGATCAATTTATTGATAAAGCGATAAATAAAATTAATGAAAATTTTAATGATAAAATTGCTAAAAAAAGTTCGTCAAATAACTTAAATACTATAGAAATAAACCCTTCTAAGGAATCAATTGACAGAGATATTAAAAGCGCTATTTCTAAAAACTTAACAATTTTAAGATCTAGAGTTGATGAGTTAGGCGTGGCACAACCAATTTTACAAAGACAAGGAAAAGATAGAATTATAGTTCAATTACCTGGACTTCAAGACTCTACAAGAGCAAAGGGTATATTAGGGTCTACAGCTACACTGGAGTTTAGATTAACTAAAGGAACGCCTGAGGATTGGTATAATTCTAAATTATCGGGAATCCCTACAATTAATTCTTCTGCGTTATATTTTTTACGAGATAAATCACCAGTATTATTATCTAGAAAAGTAATTGTGGCTGGAGATGATATCAAAAATGCTAATACTGGTTTTGATTCTACAACAAATACGCCTGCTGTATTTGTAAAATTAAGTGATTATGGAGCATCACTTATGTTAGATACAACCAAAAAAAATATTGGCAACAGGATGGCAGTTGTATTTGTTGAAAAAAACAAACAAGAAGTTATTAATGTAGCGGTAATTAGAGAAGCCTTTAGTAAAAGTTTTCAAATAACTGGTCTTGATATGAAGGAAGCTCAGGATTTGTCTATACTCCTTAGATCTGGGGCATTAAGCGCACCAATGGAAATCGTTGAAGAAAGAACTATAGGTCCAAGCTTAGGAAAAGCAAATATATTATCAGGAAAAAATTCTATGTATTTTGGGCTTTTTCTAGTTGGTTTATTTATGTTTATTTATTATAGATTATTTGGATTAATCGCCAATATAGCGCTGGCGGCTAATATTATTATAATTATTTCCATATTATCTATTTTTCAAGCGACTCTTACATTGTCTGGCATTGCCGGAATAGTATTAACTGTAGGTATGGCTGTTGATGCTAACGTGTTAATTTTTGAAAGAATACGAGAAGAGATTATCAATGGAAATTCACCAAACGCAAGCATTTATTCTGGTTATCAAAAAGCATTTTCAACAATATCTGATGCAAATATAACCACTCTTATAGCAGCAATTGCTTTATTAACAATAGGTACGGGAGCTGTAAAAGGCTTTGCGGTTACATTGGTTATTGGCATTATGTCATCTATGTTTACATCAATTGTAGGAACAAGAGCATTAGTTAGTATTATTTATGAAAAGCAAGAATCAAAGAGATTATCAATATAATGTTTAAATTAATCAATATAAATAGTAATTATAATTTTTTAAGAAAAAAAACCACAGCAATGATTTTTTCATTTATATTAATTCTATTAAGTTTTGGAAGCTTTATGACACAAGGATTAAATTGGGGAATAGACTTTTCAAGTGGATATATAGTTCAGTTAAAATTTAATCAAGATATAGATATAAACAATATCAGAAATAGTTTTACAAATAATGGTGTAAATGATTCTGTCATTCAATATTTTGGAAGTAATCAAGAAATTATAATAAAACTTCAAGAAGATAGTAATTTTAATAAGGAAAGTATAAATGAATTTTTAATTAACTCATTGAATAATTACTCATTTAAAATTATTAAATTAGAATTTGTTGGATCCCAAATTGGAAGCGAGCTAAGAGACAAAGGAGAGTGGGCTATGCTGGTAGCTATATTAAGTATCCTTATATACATTGGTTTTAGATTTGAGTTTTTGTATGGAATAGGTGCAATAATAGCATTAATACATGATGTATTAATTACGCTTGGAATATTTTCTATTTTTCAGCTTCAATTTGATTTAAGTGTCTTATCTGCATTATTGGCTGTTATTGGATATTCTTTAAATGACACTATTGTTGTTTATGACAGAATACGTGAGAACTCTACATTAATACATGAAGAAGATTTTGATAAAATTTTAAACACATCTATTAATCAAACATTGTCTAGAACTATTATCACATCCTTAACAACATTATTCGTTTTGATGTCTTTATTAATATTAGGGGGTCCTGCAGTTCAATATTTTGCTTTAGCTATGATTGTTGGTATTTTTGTTGGCACATACTCTTCAATATATATAGCTAGTAGCAGTTTATCTTTTTTAGGTATTAATAATAAAAAATAATATTTATTTTAATGCTTTTAATAATTTATCGTGCAAAGTATGTCGTCCAGCTATAAGATTTTTTTTCAAAAAAATATCATTACCTCCATTAAAATCTGTAACTATTAATCCAGATTCTCTGCAAATTAATGCACCAGCCGCATAATCCCAAACCTCAATATTTGGATAAATTAATAAATCTAATTTTCCTTCAGCTAAATACACAAACTCTTTAGAAGGAGACCCCAATATTCTTACATTTCCGTTAATTTTATTATTTATAGTTTGAATATAACTTAAGTCATTCGTTGCATATAATATCTTCTCATCTATTTCTTTTTTATTTCTCAATCTTGTATTCTCTTTTTTTGCACCCTCACCCTTTATAGCATTTATTAAAATATCATTAATAGGGTCATAAATAATAGAACATTCAATTTCATTATTTAAAAATATTGCAATAGTAATATTATATAATGGAATTTTATTTAAATAATTATCTATATTATCTATTGGATTAATCACCCATATATAAGAACCCTTGTTATCAAAATTACCAAAGCTTTTATCATTTACCCCATCAATTAAGTCTTTTGAAATAGCGGATGGACCAATAAAATCTTTTTCTCCCATAGGATATGAATCATTAATTGTTCTCAAAATAAGATTAAAGAATATTCTATAATTTTCTTTAAATTGCTTTAATTCATCTTGCTTTTTTTTCTTATAAAAAGTTTTTATAACTTCAGAGGCTTCTCTGCATGCTTTTAGTGCTATATTTAATCTATGTTGCATATTGTTTTACTTAAATAAAATAATCATAATACTACAGTATGTTTTCAAATATTCATATAGTTTTAGTAAATACCTCTCATCCAGGTAATATAGGTTCATCTGCTCGAGCGATGAAGGTAATGGGTTTTTCAAATTTGAACCTAGTAAACCCTAAAGATTTTCCATCTGAACAAGCTACCGCACTAGCTGTTGGTTGCTCAGATGTTTTGGAAGGAGCTAAAATATTTTCAAGTTTTAAAGAAGCTTTAAATAAAAATATGATTAATATTGGTTTCACTTCAAGGCACAGAAAAGCCTCTATACCTAATATGGAAATTGAGGAATGCGTTGATTACATTTATCATAATAAAAATTATACGTATAATATTATATTTGGTAATGAAAAGTCTGGATTATCAAATGAAGAGCTGTTGATGTGTGATTATATTGTTACACTTCCAACCCACAAAGAATACAAATCTATCAATTTATCTGCTGCTGTTCAAATATTTACATATGAATTATTTAAGAAATGCACAAACACCATATTTAAAATAGAATCTAGTTCTAAGTTAGCTACATCTAAAGAAAAAGATTTTTTTTATACACAATTAATACTTCTATTAAAAGACATTGGTTTTATAACAGAAAAAAACAACAAATCCCTTACAAAAAAAATACATATATTATTCAATAAAGCTAGATTAGAAGAAGATGAAATTAATATGCTCCATGGAATGTTTTCGTTAATTCGCAAAAAAATAAACATATAGTTGATAAAAATACTAGGTTATAGGATAATTACTTCATGAAACTTACAACAAAAGGAAGATATGCAATTATTGCAATGATTGATCTCGTAATACATGGCAAGAAGAACGCAGTTCCTCTTAAAGATATTACAAAAAGACAAACAATATCGTTATCATATCTTGAGCAATTATTTTCAAAATTAAGAGAAGCAGGACTTGTTAAAAGTGTTAGAGGGCCTGGCGGAGGTTATATGCTGGGAAGAAATTCATCTAATATTAATCTTCTTAATATTATAACTGCGGTTGATGAAAAAATTGACCAAACACAATGCAAGGGCGCAATGAATTGTACTAATGATAAACCATGTTTAACGCATTTCATTTGGGCTGATTTAAATAAGAAAATTAATCAATACATGCAAGATATTACATTAAACGATATTGAGGCAAGTAAAGATACAAAAAAAATTATTACTTTTAGAGAAAATGACAAACTTCAAACAGAAATTAGAAATACATGAAAGATAACTTAAAAACTCCAATATATCTTGATTATTCAGCAACTACTCCTGTTGACGATAGAGTGGTAAAAAAAATGACTGAGTGTTTAACTATAGAAGGTAAGTTTGGAAATCCAGCTTCTAGATCTCATCAGTTTGGCTGGGATAGCGAAAAGCTTGTAGATGAAGCAAGAGGTCATGTTGCCTCTTTGATTAATGCTGATAAAAGAGAAATAATTTGGACAAGCGGAGCTACAGAATCTGATAATTTAGCTATAAAAGGCGCAGCATATTTTTATAAAGAAAAAGGGAATCATCTTATAACCCTTTCTACGGAACATAAAGCTGTATTAGATACAATGAGATTCTTAGAGTCAGAAGGGTTTGAGGTAACTTATATTAACCCACAAGAAAATGGGCTATTAGATATTGAAGATTTAAAAAAAGCAATTAAGCCTTCAACAATTCTGGTATCGATAATGCATGTAAACAATGAAATTGGGGTTATACAAGACTTAGAAAATATAGGTAAAATTTGTAGCGAGAAAGATATAGTTTTTCATGTAGATGCAGCCCAAAGCCCAGGTAAAGTAGAAATTGATGTTAATAAATATAATATAGGACTTCTTTCGCTTTCAGCACATAAAGCATATGGGCCAAAAGGAATAGGCGCGTTATATGTCAGAAGAAAGCCTAGAATAAGATTACAAGCTCAAATACATGGTGGTGGACATGAGAGGGGTTTTAGATCTGGTACTTTGCCGACCCATCAAATAGTTGGCATGGGTGAAGCGTTTCGATTATCTAAGATTGAAATGAAATCAGATAATAAGCACATAAAGAATTTAAGAGATAAATTATGGAATGGACTTAAAAATATAGAAGAAATATACTTAAATGGAGATTTAGAAAAAAGAATTCCTGGAAATTTAAATATTAGTTTTAATTTTATAGAGGGAGAGAGTTTAATTATGGCAACTAAAGATATAGCGGTTTCTTCTGGTTCAGCTTGTACATCTGCAAGTTTAGAGCCAAGTTATGTATTGAGAGCTCTTGGTAGAGAAGATGAGCTTGCGCATAGCTCAATAAGATTATCTATTGGAAAATACACAACAGAAAAAGAAATCGATTACACAATTACTTTAATAAAAGAATCTGTTAATAAGTTGCGAGATTTATCACCATTGTGGGATATGTATAAAGAAGGAATAGATTTAAAAACAGTAAAGTGGTCATCGCATTAAAATTATGAGTATAACGATTACAAAAACCGCAGCCAAGCATGTAAATCAACATTTACAAAAAAGAGGCAAAGGGATAGGCTTAAGATTAGGCGTGAAAACTACAGGTTGTTCTGGATTAGCATATGTAATTGAATTTGCTGATAAAGTAGAAGAAGATGATAAAATTTTTGAAGACAATGGAGTAAAACTACTTGTAAATCCAAAGAGCTATGTATATTTAAAGGGAACCGAATTAGATTTTGGAAAAGAAGGCTTAAACGAAGGATTTAAATTTAAAAATCCAAACGCTAAGGATCAATGCGGGTGCGGTGAAAGTTTTAATGTTTGATGAATATATTAAAACAGAATTTTTTTGAATTATTTGGTATTCCTATATCAATAGAGGTTAATCACATAGAACTTGATAAAAAATATAAAATTCTTCAACAACAATTTCATCCAGATAATTTTTCAAACTCAACTAACAATGAGAAAAGAGTTGCACTTCAGATCTCTTCTCAAATAAATGATGGTTATATAATTTTAAGTAATTTAATATCTAGAATTGAATATATTTTAAAAATTAATAATTTTATACAAGATGAATCTAAAACTATACAGGATTCTAAGTTTTTATCTAAGCAAATAGAATTAAGTGAGTTCTTAGAGAGTATTGATTACAGCAATGTAAATAATTTAAATAATCATAAATTAGAAATTAATAACTTTATTAATGAATTAACCAATATAATTAGCTCCAATATAATAGATAAAAATTTTTCTGAGGCTTGGGTTAATTTATCTAAGATTAAATTTTATAACAACCATTTAAATCAAATAGAAAGACATAGCTTATCATGAGTTTAATTCAAATTTCTGATCCATTAGAAGAAAATAAAAATCAAAAAAAATTTGTTGTAGGAATTGATTTAGGCACAACTAATTCCTTGATTTGTTCGTATAATGAATCCTTTAAAATATATGATAACCATAAATCAGATGTGATACCTTCTGTTGTAAGATACATAAAAAATCATAATCCTCTTATAGGACATGATGCAATCATCTCTTCTAGTAAACATGATACAGTTTTAATTTCTTCAATAAAAAGACTAATGGGTTTAACTTTAGATGAAATTCAATCTTCCCAGATTTCCTTACAGCACAATCTAAAAATACATAACAATATGCCATCTATTGAAATTCATAATAAAATGATTAACGCAGTAGACGTATCTTCTGAAATTTTAAAATATTTAAAACATATTGCAGAATCTTCTGAGAATAAAGTTTTAGATGGTGCAATAATTACTGTGCCAGCATATTTTAATGATGTGCAAAGACAAGCAACAAAAAATGCAGCCAAACTTGCAGGTATTAATGTTATAAGATTACTAAATGAACCAACTGCAGCAGCTATCGCATATGGATTAGAATCTAATGCCACAGGAATTTATATCATTTATGATTTTGGGGGAGGGACATTTGATGTATCTATATTGTCTTTAGAAAAAGGTATATTTCAAGTTATAGCAACTGATGGAGATACAATGTTGGGCGGCGATGATATTGATGAAATAATTATAAATTGGTTGAAAAAAAATTATAAAATCTTAGAAAAATTATCATATATAGAATTAAAAAAAATAGCTATATCTATAAAAGAATCTTTTTCAAATAATTCTAATTCAGCAAGCTATAATTTTAATGAACATAAAATTATTTTAGATAAAAATATATTTGAAAATCTCATAGATAAAATTATTAAAAAAACTATTAATATTGTTAGAAATACTATTCAAGAATCTAAAATAAATTTTAAAGATATTAATAATATAATATTAGTAGGTGGGTCAACTAGAATACCGTTAGTAAAATCTTTTTTAGAAAAAGAGTTTAACTGTGTGGTTTTAAATGATATTGATCCAGACAAGGTTGTTGTCCATGGAGCCTCTATTCAAGCAAGTATTTTATCAGGGAATAATAAAGAAGATTTATTATTATTAGATGTATTACCTTTGTCATTAGGAATAGAAACATTAGGGAGTTTATCTGAAAAAATTATAAATAGAAATACACCAATACCTATCAAAGCTAAAAAAGTCTTTACAACTTTTAAAGATGGGCAAACTAAACTTTTAGTACATATAGTTCAAGGTGAAAGAGAGTTAATAGAGCATTGCAAATCTTTAGGAAAGTTTGTGTTACATGGAATTCCGCCAATGATATCAGGAGCCCCAAGAATAGAAGTAGAATTTCAAATAGATGTAGATGGAATT
>MDTC01236188.1_pt1 | contig 10650 bp, 10 predicted proteins | sample 811181 | NCBI WGS metagenome assembly MDTC01 (sample SAMN05326644, study PRJNA326480) | marine metagenome | isolation source: seawater | place: Pacific Ocean: North | collected 2011 | reverse complement strand
TTCCTTAGAGCATTCACAGCTGTTCCTATGCATATATTTAATGGAATTATAATGGGATACTTTTTTGAATTTTATTCTAAAACAGGCGATAATAAATTTTTAGGGTACACAGTTCTAATGCCAATCATATTGCATGGCTCTTACAATTTCTTTGTCTCTGAAAATTTATTAATTGCAAAAGGAATTATTTTATTACAGGTGTTTATGGCCTACAGATTAAAGATTATGTATGACAAAAACTTATAACTTATTCTCCCATATAATATGGGAGGACTGGACGCAGACTGGACGATAGGATCGGAAAATAAATTATTTTTACTTCTTCAAAACGCTTGTGTATTAATATATTAACAATAACAATAAAAATAAAAAGTGCCCTCGTGGTGAAATTGGTAGACACAAAGGACTTAAAATCCTTGCCCTTATGGGAGTGCCAGTTCGAGTCTGGCCGAGGGCACCAAGAAATTTTTAATATGTTTTATTTTGCAGTATCAAATAACAAAAAAGCTAAAATTCTTAAAAAGAAAATATTTAGAAATTATAAAAATACAAGTTTAAAAAAAGCAAAAGCCATAATTGTCTGTGGTGGAGACGGTTTTATGCTCCATTCAATTAAAAAATATCTTAAATATAAAAAACCATTTTATGGAGTTAATTGTGGTAACGTTGGTTTTTTGATGAACAACTACATCTCATCTAAATTTGAAAAAAAAGTTTTTGCTGCAAAAAAAATATATTTAAACCTAATGACAGCTAAAATTACGACACAAGATAATCAAAAAAAAACATTAAATGCTATTAACGAAACATCTTTATTAAGGCAGACAAAGCAAACTTCTTCTATTCAAATAAGGGTTAATAAGAAAAAATTATTAAGAGAATTAACCGGAGATGGTGTGGTAATTAGCACCCCTGTGGGAAGCACTGCTTATAATTATTCTATAGGTGGGCCAATTTTAGGATTAAATTCAAAAAAAATAGTAATAACTCCAATAAGTCCTTTTAGACCAAGAAAATGGAAGGGAAAAATTGTTTCAGAAAAATCTGAAATTATTTTAGAGAATTTAAAATCACAAAGACCTATTTCTGTAGTTGCTGACAATAGTGAAGTAAGAAATGTTAAAAAAGTATCAATTCAAATCAATAAAAATATAAAAATTTGTGTTCTTTATGACAAGAACAATAGCTTTAAGAAAAAAATTAAATTGTTAAATAAAGCCTAATCTAGTTTTTTTACATTTTAATAATTGGTAAATTAAATTTTAATTTGATATAGAACTAATATGGATGAATTAAAAATTCTTATATTATTAATTTCAAGTGGTTTAATTCTGCGTTTTTCATTGACTTTAACAGGACAAGCGTGGGCTAAGGCTCATTCTCAAACGGTTGCATTTATGGTGTTACCAGTAATTACCTACGTTATAACAAAAACTATTTCTGGAAACATTGCCCTATCATTAGGTATGATCGGTGCATTATCTATAGTAAGATTTAGGCATCCAGTTAAAAGCGCGCTTGAATTAATCATGTATTTTGATTTAATCACAATAGGTATTGCAACAAGTGTTAGAACAAAGTGGGCAATACAGTTAGTCCTATGTACAGTTCTAATAATTTTTTTAGTCAAACTTGCGCAAAAAATCTCAAATAAATTTGGAAAAAATTTTTACAATATGTCTTTTAATGAAGGGCACACATCAAATATTATTGAAGTTTCTTCAAAGTCAAAAATTGATTTTATAGAAAAAAGTAATTTTTTAGTTAATTTTATAGATGACAATATTTCTAATGAATTCACATATAGGTTAAATTTTAATAATAAAAATGAATTACAAGAATTCAAAAAAAAACTAGATGCTGAAAAAAATATTGAAAAAATCAATGTAATTTATAACTAAGATTGAGATTATGAAAAAAGTTTTACTTTTCTTAGTATTTTTTTTGACAATTCCTGAAAAATCAATATCAGATACAAAAAAATCTTTTGGCTGTAACAATGAAATTAGTGAAAATTCTATTAGTTCAATTGATAAATTAAAAATTAAATCAATAGAAGTTGATATAAATGACTATAGAGATTGGACAGTCAATGGTATTAAAATTCTTATAAATAAATCTAGATATACCTCTAATAAATTCAAACAAAGATACGACTCTACTATTACAGTTAATTATGAAGATGAAATTAAGTGTATTTACCCCGGTAGAGTAAGACATAGTGGTGATGAGAAAGACCACATTAGTCTTTTAGGTAATACAATAATTCAAAGTATTGATGTGCACTTAAAAAGCGGAAACATAAGAGGAATAACTAGATTTAAATTACTCAGGCCAAAAACTAGAGGAAATTTGGAAGATGAAATTATAATAACAGAAATTTTGAGAAACCTAAATTATTTAGCTCCAAGAACAACAAAAGTTAACGCAAGATTGAATGATGCTTACTCAGAAATGATATTTCAAGAAAAAGCATCAAAAGAAATGTTGGAATACAATAATAGAAGAGAGGCACCTATATTAGAAGGTGATGAAAGATTTTTTTGGAAAAGAATTGAAAAACTACCAGACAATCAATTAAGTAATTGGTCAATTGGCGTTGTGCCTTTGCTTGATAAAAGTGCCAAACATTTAGTTGTTAAACAAGTTAATTCAACAATAATAAACAAAAGTGAAGGTTATAAAAAAATGTCAATAGAATCTTTATCTAAACTAAATCTCATTCATTTTTATTTTTCTAATCAATTTCAAAATGAAAACAACAATTTCCATTATTTCGATTATGATTTAGATAATACTTTGTTAGGTCTTTTAGATGAGGAAAATATTTTAAAACTAGATATCTACAATTTGTTTGCATTAGCATCTAATGGAAATCATGGATTAGCACCTAATAATAGAAAATTTTATTGGAATTCTATAGAAAACTATTTTGAACCGATTAATTATGATTCAAACTCAAATATTTATGATTTCTCTTTAAATCAAGAAAAAATGATTTCCAGACTTCCAATTTCTGACAATTTTCAAAAAGCTTTTGTCATACTTGAAGAGAGACTAAATAATTTGAATTTAGTTGAAATAAATAAAAATATTTTAAATAGTGGGATAGAAATAGACTCTAATACCCTTGAAAAAAAAATTAATATTATTTTAAGTAATATTAATTTTATTAAAAAAAGTTACTTAAATTTAAATGAAAATACTATTAAACAAAACAAGTTTAAACCAATAAAAAATATCTTGAATACTTTTAATAAAAATATTGAAGATATTGACCCAGATCTACTACTTGTTAGATATGACAAAATTAATAATAAATTTCAAAGATGTAAGCTATATTTAAAAGATTGTAGTGAATATAATTTTTCAAATATTAATCTCTCAAAACTATTGGAAGGTGAGCTAGAATTAGAAGGAAAAAAACATCAATTCTTAGGTAATGATACTAAAATAATTAATATAGCCAAAGAAGAAAATTATAAATTTATTAAATACAAAGATTCAGAAATTTTTTATGAAGATGGTGCAGAAGTAGAAATTTTTAACCAAGGTAAAAATATAAACATTAATCAAAATGTTTCAGGATCTAAAGTTTATATAATAAATGGAAGCTTGATAAATACTAATATAACATTCAATGGATATGAAATAAAAACCAACAGTGAGACTAACGAAAATACAAAACCTAAAGATTATCCTTCTGGTTCAAATGGTTTGACTGGTTGTTTGTCTTTTATAAATATGGATATTAAAAATATTTCTTTAAATTCTAAAAATTCGAGCTGTGAAGACGCTGTAAATTTTATTAATGTAGAAGGAACAATTAAAAGCATTAACATTGAAAATTCGTTTAGTGATGCTTTTGATGCTGATTTTTCAAAAATTAATATTGGTGAAATTAATATAAAAAATGCAATAAATGATTGTACTGATTTCTCTGCAGGAGTTTATAAAATTGATTTATTATATTTAGAAAACTGTGGTGACAAAGGTTTATCTGCTGGAGAGAAATCGTTGCTCTCATTAAATCAGATTTTTGTAAGAAACTCTAAAATAGGAGTAGCTTCAAAAGATAGCTCAAGTGTAAAGTTAAATGATGCTAATTTTATTAATACAAAAACCTGCGTAGCTGCATATAATAAAAAACAGGAATTTAATGGAGGTTTTATTGAAATTAACAAAATGAATTGTGAAAATTACCAAAAAAAAATAAGTATAGATAGTGTATCAAAAGTACAAGAAAATAAATTATTATAAACCTATGAGTTTTAGAATCGAAGAAAAACTATACATAAAAAAAGAACACATATTTGATTTTAGAATTTTTTTAAAAAAAAAATATTCTAAAAAAATGTTTCAACCAAGAACAATTTCAAGCTTATACTTTGATAATATAAATCTAGATATGTACAATGACTCTATAGAAGGTTTAGTTCCAAGAAAAAAAATTAGAATAAGACAATATTTAACTGGAGATGACAAAAATTTATATTTAGAAATCAAAAACTCATCTGTTGAAGGAAGATTTAAAACAAGAAAAGTTATTAGTACTAATAAATTTAATAGATACCAAAAAATTGGTATATTTGACGAACAATATGGATTATGTCTACCAAATTGTGTTGTTACATACGAAAGAGAATATTCTTTGATTAATGATGTGAGAATTTCAATTGACAACAATCTTAGGTATAAAAATTTTAAAACACAAAGTTTTTTTAAAGATAAAGAAATTATAGTTGAATTAAAAACATCTATAAAAAAGAATTTAGATGATTTAATTAGAGATTTTCCTTTTCAACGAACTAGATTCTCCAAATACTGTAATGGAGTCGAAAAAATGGGAAAATTTGAAATTTAATTGCATTAATTATTAGTGATTATTTTTAAAATACGTTAAATATAAAGTATAAAAAAATGCCAAAAAAAACAGCTCTTATAATTGGAATAACTGGACAAGATGGTTCTCATCTAGCAGATTTTTTATTAAGCAAAAATTATAAAGTTGTTGGTTTGAAAAGAAGGTCCTCATCTATTAACACTGGTAGAATTGATCATTTATATGAAAAAAATGTTTTAAATAAAAAATTTTTTCCATGTTATGGAGATTTAACAGATTCAAGCAGCATAATTAGAATTGTTCAAGAGTCTAAACCTAATGAGATTTATAATTTAGGTGCTCAATCTCATGTAAAAACAAGTTTTGAAACACCAGAGTATACAGCTCAAACTGATGCAATAGGAACTTTAAGGGTTCTCGAGGCAATAAGAATTTTAAATTTACAAAAGAAAACTAAATTTTATCAAGCTTCTACTTCAGAAATATTTGGTAATACACAAGTTCCACAAAATGAAAAAACACCCTTTAGACCCCAAAGTCCTTACGCTATTTCAAAATTATATTCTTATTGGACAACAAAAAATTATAGAGAAGCGTATGGAATATTTGCCGTAAATGGAATTTTGTTCAATCACGAAGGAACAAAAAGAGGAGAAACTTTTGTTACAAGAAAAATTACAAGAGCTGTTGCAAGTTACTACCATGGAAAAAATGATATTCTTTATTTGGGGAATCTTTATGCAAAAAGGGATTGGGGTTCAGCTAAAGATTATGTAAAAACAATGTGGTTAATGCTTAAAAAGAAGGTACCCAGTGATTATGTTATTGCAACAGGTAAAAGTCATACAGTTAAAGAGTTTGTTATAGAGGCTTTCAAGTGCATAGGTGTTCAAGTCGTTTGGAAATTCAAAGGTTTGAAGGAGATAGGAGTCGATAAAAAGACAAAAAAAACCTTAGTTAAAATAGACAAAGGTTACTACAGACCTACCGAAGTTCATGAACTTAGAGGAGATCCATCAAAAGCAAGAAGAGAACTTGGATGGAAACCTAAAACAAGTTTAAAAGATTTAGTAGAAGAAATGGTGACAGCTGATATTAATAAACTATCTCAATGAAATATAAAGTTTTTGTAAACGAACCTAATCTCATAGGAAACGAAAAAAAATATTTATTTAAAGCATTGAAATCAGGTTATATATCTTCTTCTGGACCTCTAGTCACTGAATTTGAAAAAAAATTTGCGAAAAAAGTTAAACGAAAATTTGCTATTTCTGTTACGAATGGTACTTCAGCACTTCAACTTGCTATAGAATCGATTGACTTAAAAAGAAATGATGAAGTTATCGTTCCAGCATTTACTATAATTTCATGTGTGTTACCCGTAGTAAGATTGGGTGCTAAACCCATATTTGTAGATAGCGATCCTGTTACATGGAATATGGATATTAAAGATTTAAAAAACAAAATTAATAAAAAAACTAAAGCTATAATAGTGCCTCATATTTATGGTTTACCCGTTGATATGGATCCTTTAATTAAATTGACCAAAAAATATAACGTAAAAATTGTTGAAGATGCTGCCGAAGTTATCGGACTTAAATATAAGAATAAACCGTGCGGAAGTTTTGGTGAAGTTTCTACATTTAGTTTTTACGCCAACAAACATATAACTACTGGGGAGGGTGGTATGATAGCAACTAATTCAAGTAAAATAGCAGAAAAATGTAGAAGTTTAAGAAATATTTGTTTTAATAATAAAAGACGCTTTTTGCACTACGAGCTAGGTTATAATTTTAGATTCACTAATATTCAGGCAGCTATAGGCCTAGCACAATTAGAAAAATTAGATAAATTTGTAAAAAAAAAAAGAAGAATAGGTAGAATCTATAATAAAAAAATAATTAATAGTGATTTTATTTTAAAACCACTTAATCAGAACAAATTTGCACAAAATATTTTTTGGGTATACGGCTTAGTTTTAAAAAAAAATTCACCTATTTCATTAGAGAAACTATTAAAAAGATTAAAAGACAAGGGCATCGAAACAAGGAATTTTTTTTGGCCATTGCATGAACAGCCTATACTTAAAAAAAAAGGAATTATAAAAAATGTCAAATTACCGGTATCAGAATATTTATCCAGAAATGGTTTTTATTTACCATCAGGACTATCTTTAACTGCCAAACAACAAAACTATGTTATTAATGAACTAAACAAAATAATAAAAAATTTCTTATGATATTGAAAATTTGTAGACTTTGTAAAAGCAAAAAATTATTCAAATTTTTAGATTTAGGTTATCAACCACCTTCAGATCAATTTAGAAACAAATTACAAATAGACAACCCGGTGACGTTTTACCCGCTTAAAGTATTAAGTTGCTTAAAATGTGGATTCAAGCAACTAAATTACACAGTTGATCCAAAAATTTTGTATCAAGATAATTATCCCTACGAATCTTCATTAACAAAAACAGGAAAGATCCACTGGCATGAATTTGCTGACTCTACGGTTAGAGAGTACAATTTAAATAAAAAAGATTTAGCTGTAGACATAGGAAGTAATACTGGAGTTTTGTTAAGCGCATTTAAAAAAAATAAACTTAAAACTATAGGAGTTGATCCTGCTACAAATATTTGTAAAATTGCTAATCGAAGAGGTATTAGAACAATTAATAGTTTTTTCGGCTCTAAAGTAGTAAATAAAATTCTTAAAACAATAGGTAAAGCAAAGGTTATCACAGGCACTAATGTTTTTGCTCATGTTGATAATTTAGAAATATTTATTAAAAATATTAAAAGACTTTTACACAAAAATGGAATTTTTGTTATAGAGGTCCCACATTTTTTACATTTAGTAAAAAGTCTAGAATATGACACTATATACCACGAGCATCTTTCATATGTTACAATTGTTCCTTTAGTTAAATTTTTAAAAAAATTTAGTTTAGAAATAGTAAATATAGAACAAAGAGATATACATGGAGGGTCAATTAGAATTTTTATATCAAGAAAAAAAATATTTAAAATTAAGAAATCTGTAAACAAACTGATACAAATTGAAAATAAAGCAAAATTAAATTCTAAAAAAACACTGAATGATTTTCAAAAAAGAGTTGTTAAAAATAGACTTCAATTAATTTCACTATTAACTAAATTAAAAAATCAAAATAATAGAATTATTGCATTGAGCGCTCCAGCTAAGGGTATGACTTTATTGAATTATTTAAAACTAGACCAAGATTATTTAGATTATGCAACTGAAAAATCTAAAATTAAGCAAGGTTTATTTACACCCGGAGTCAATATACCCGTATACTCTGACAGCAAAATATTAAAGACTAAACCTCATTACGCATTATTATTAGCTTGGAATTTTTCTGCGGAAATTATTAAAAATAATTTAAAATATTTACAACAAGGTGGAAAGTTTATAATACCAATACCAAAAGTAAAAATAATTTCAAAATATAATGAAAAAAATTAAAACAAAAATTAATTTTAAAGATAATCGAGGTATTATAATGGACCTTCTTGAAAAAAAAAATATTAATGCAATAACGTTAATAACACAAAACAAAGGGAAGGTACGTGGTAACCACTATCATAAAAAAACTATACAATGGAATTATCTCTTAAAAGGTAAGATTTTAATAGTTGCAGTTAAAAATGGAAAAAAATCTAAAATTGTACTTAATAAAAAAGGTGATCTAGTAGAAACATCGAAGAAAGAATTTCATGCAATAAAAGCACTTAAGAATGCTGAATACTTAGTTTTTACACAAGGTCCAAGGGGAGGTAAAGAGTATGAAAATGATACCTTTAGACTAAAAAAACCTATTCTTTAAGCAGTGTTATTTTATTTTTCTGATTGTTGATAGTAGTACTTTGTTTCTTGAAACTGTAACCAAATCTTGACCTTTATATTTTTCAAAACACGTAGTTATGTTGTCAATGTTTTCCACTTCCTTGTTAATATATACAGTTCTATTTGTCATAATAACATAATCAGCCTCATCAAGAGTAACAAATTGTGCTTTAGAGAGTCCCCTTTGTTTAAAATACTTTTTCGCAATACCTTCATTTATGCCACATGATGATATTAATATTTTTTCATTGTTAAAATCGAATTTATTTATTAGTTCTTTAATAGAAGCTCCCCAATAATCATTTTCAAATTTAGAATTTAAATTTGTTTTATGTCCGGCAAAATAATTCAGATACGTATAGTGATATGGAGTTATCTTTATAAAATTAATTAAAAATCCAATAAATAAAATTGAAACAATTAAATTAATAAATTTAAAAAAAATAAGTTTATTATTTATAAATAAAAAATATAATGACAATGAGGGGATTATGCTTAATAGTGGTAAAGTCCATAAAAATAATCTTATACCATCATAAATAGGATAAGGAATTACCATCAATGAAATAGTCGGGTAAATTATATTAATAATTATAAAAAAAATTTTATAATTAAAGTTTTTAAATTCTTTTCTATAAGAATCATTAAAAAATAAAAAAGTACAAATAAAAACTATATATAAAAAAATAAAATATTCTGGTGATTTATACAACAAACTTTTTGCAATATATAAAAAAGAAACTTCATTAGATAAAAGAAAATTCCCGTTTAATAAATTATATGACCATCCTGTCCAATATGAATCCTTTAATGTTCCTGCTAAATATTCAAAGGGTAAAATAAAAATGTTTTGGTGAGTATCAACCCAAAAAATAATTAAAAGAATATAAAAGACTATGAAACATTTTAGAGCGTCATATAAAAGTTTTTTTTTAGAAAAATTTTTATTTACGATTTTCTTAAAATAAAAAATTTCATATAAAATAAAGATAATTAGCGGCACCAAAGATCCAAAAAAAACAAGTTGAATACCAGTACCAATAGCAGCTACAATTCCTAGTAAAAATATATATTTCTTACACTTATCTTCAAATTTTTGATTTTTTAAATATCTTATAGTTAAATAAATTATCCAAGTATGGCTAAAAGCAACTATTGTATCTTTATTGTTGAAACCCATATGACCAAAAAAAACCGGAAAAAAAAACAAAATAACCAATGTAAGTTTTGCTATTTTATCATTAAATAATTCTTTTGAGATTTTACTTACACCAATAATAGTACTTAATGAAAAAACTAAATTTATTAAATGACTAATTTCTATTTGAAAATTTTTTGGAAAAATTGTTGTAATAAAATAATTGAAAACCCAATAAATGGATGAATAATTTTCTCTATAAAGAAAATCTACGTTTTTATAACCGAATGACAAAAGATAATTTAAAATTAATTTCCCTTGTCTAATATGAAATTGCTCATCCCATGATAAACCAATTTTTAAAGCACAATATACAGAATAAAGTATAAGTATTGAAAATAAATAATTTTTTTTTTTATATATGGAGATTAAGAAATTATTTTTTCTCGGCTTCATCTAATTCTTTTTTTATTTTAAGAAATATTTTTTTTAACAAAATAGCATCATCTTTTTTAAGAATTTTGTCTTTGTTTAAACCACGCTCAATTTCAATTCTAATTTTATCTTTCGTAGCCTCGATATTTCCTTTTTCAGTAATATTGAACAGTGTATTAAAAGCTTCTAATTTATCAGCAAAAATTAAATTATATGTAGTGTTAATTATAATTATAATAGCGAAAGTGATAGAGATTAATTTTATAAAAAATTGTTTTAAATTACTTTTTTTGTTATTTGGACTCATTTATATATATGTATATAATTTTCGACTAAAGTAAATTATTTTTTAAAAAATGCTAATTAA
>MDTC01051363.1_pt1 | contig 10650 bp, 7 predicted proteins | sample 811181 | NCBI WGS metagenome assembly MDTC01 (sample SAMN05326644, study PRJNA326480) | marine metagenome | isolation source: seawater | place: Pacific Ocean: North | collected 2011 | reverse complement strand
TCTTCTTGTATACGCTGCATAGATGCTTTTAGTTGCGGCCCACAGTCACATTTCAGCGATGTAAATGCGTCACCAGTAAGACACTCAGAGTGTATTCTGACTAGTGGCGTTCTGTTTGTTTGTTCTAGACCTACCGATAAGATAGAGTGTTCCAAGCCGTTGTCGTCTACCATTACGCGAATACGGAAGTTTCCGTATTCGGTTGGCAAAAATGCTTCAGCTTCAATTTTCATTGGGTCAATGGTTCCGCTTTCCATGTTCATTAGTCACCTAGATTAGTTTATAATGACCTGTTTGGAATCTAATCTGCTAAAAAACACCGCTTTATATTCGTCAAGGGAATTTTATTCACCATGGGTAGCGTTCGCTGTGATTTAGGTGTTGCAGCAGTTGTTACCAAGGACAACAAAGTATTGTTGGTAAAAGAGTCCGCTGGAAGATACTCTGGTCACTGGGGACTACCCAAAGGATACGTCGACGAGGGCGAGTTGCCTCGAGACGCAGCACTAAGAGAACTAAGAGAAGAATGTGCTGTCGATGGCAAGGTCACCGGTATTTATGCCATCAGAGAGAACCTAACAGATATCGGTCCGGCGGTTTTTATCGCTTACAGTGTGAGTCTGCTACCCAACGAAACACCAATAGCCGCTAGTGAGATTGACGAAGCGAAGTTCATCAGCGTCGAAGACTTTGATTCCCTAAAGTGGGTCAGTGAAGCAATGAAATCGATTGCTGAAAATGCCTTATTGCAAACACCATTTTCTACCACTGACTATTCTAAGCAACGTGGCTACCCATATTTACTACATCAAAATAATGAGGTGAGAGTTTGACCTCTGACCTCGCTGACAGAATCAAACTAGTCAGTGACAAACCCATCAATGACGATGGAGAATTCGTTCTGTATTGGATGATAGCGACTAGACGATTTAATTATAACGCATCTCTGCAATTTGCCGCAGATCTTGCATCCGAGCACGGCGTTCCACTATTAGTCATTGAAGAAATCTCCACCAGTCACAAGTTTGCTAACGACCGCATTGCAACCTTCATGATACAAGGTATGGTCGAAAACATCTCAACCTTTAGGGACAACAAAATTAGATACATACCCTGGGTTGAAACGCCACTCAGCGGGCCCATCGGGTTGCTAAAGCAAGTTGCTAAAAGAGCAAAAATCGTTGTAAGCGATGAATTCCCGACTTACTATCCAAGAAGAGCGGTAAAGGCAGCGAGCGAGTCTGTCCCAGTTCGGATGTACACTGTCGATTCAAACGGTGTTATCCCTATGTCGTGGACGGAAAGTGCGCACTCAACGGCACATGGCTTTAGAAGATGGATTCACAATAACTTCTCACGATGTCCCGAAACATGGCCGCGTCGAGACCCTATCAGCAACAACACAGAACTGATGATGGATGACAAACTGTTTGCCTCGATAATGGAAGATTGTAGTGTCAAACTACCCCCATTTGAATGGCTTTGGCGCTGCTCCGAAGGCGGGTCTGTCGGCAAAAAAGCACTTTCGGCGATAGATATTGACCATGATGTGGAACCGGTTAGGATGGCAACTGGTGGAAGAACCACCGCAAAGAGAAAACTATCCGCATTCTTAGCTAATAGCCTTGAAAGATACCACCTTGACAGAAATAGTGTAGAAAACTCAGCAGTTAGTGGACTATCTCCATGGCTCCACTTTGGACACATTTCGTCGATCGAAATAGTGGAACAAATCTTGGCGCAAAATGAATGGACTCCCGAACACATCGACATGGCCAGAAAAGGCTCAAGAGAGGGCTGGTGGGGATTAAGCCAAGGCGTCGAAAGTTTCCTTGATCAAATTATAACCTGGCGTGAGTTGGGCTTCAACAACGCTTATCATAACGAAAATCATGACAAATTTGAGTCAATCCCAGCATGGGCAAAGAAAACCCTTGCCGAACACTCCGATGATGAACGTGTGCTGTATAGTTTAGAACAGATTGAAAATGCTGAGACCCACGATGAGATTTGGAATGCAGCGCAAAATCAACTTGTTAAAAGCGGAATAATACATAATTATCTGCGAATGTTGTGGGGTAAAAGAATCCTTGAGTGGGCGTCAACCCCAGAAGAGGCAGCAAATTGGATGATTCACCTGAATGATAAATATGCACTTGACGGCAGAGATCCTAACTCGTATACCGGAATCTTCTGGGTGTTGGGAAGACACGACCGAGCGTGGGGTCCTGAGCGGGCAATATTCGGTAAGATTAGATACATGTCGTCAGAAAACACGCGCAAAAAGATGAATCTAAAACCATATCTCCAACAATTTAGGAGTCGATGATGTGAGCATTGTGTTCGAGCACGAAACTCATGTTGACAATACAATAGAAGATGCTTTTGCTTGGCACGAAAGAAAAGGCGCATTTAGAAGACTAATGCCGCCTTGGGAACTGGCTGAAGAAGTACGTGCCGATGACAACTTAGAGGAAGGCGCACAACGCATTTTTAGATTTCCGATGGGTCCTGTAAAGATGAGTTGGGTCGCACAACACACCGCCTACAACCCACCACATTCATTTGAAGACATTATGCTAAAAGGGCCATTTAAGTCATGGCATCACACTCACAAGTTCGAGCAAACCGCTGAAGGCAAGGTAAGAATTCATGACAAAGTGAACTACCAATTACCAATGGGTTTTCTCGGGAACATTGTTGCTGGCAAGATGATCAAAAAAAGACTGACTAGAATGTTCACTGCGAGAGAGATACGGCTCGAGCGGGATCTTAAGCGGCACGCCGAATTCAGCCACCTAAAACGAAAAAAAATACTCGTTGCTGGCTCTTCCGGGCTGATTGGACGTCAGCTGGTTGCGTTCTTAGATACTGGTGGCCATGATGTATGGCGATTAGTCCGAAGAACGCCAAAAACCGGAGAAAAGGAATTATCTTGGATGCCAAAAGATGGCAAATTAAACGTCAACGACTTGGAAGGCTTTGATACAATAATCCACTTAGGCGGCGCCGGCATCGGCGATAAAAGATGGTCAAAAAAACGCATGAAGTTGATTGAAGAGAGTCGAACGGTCAGCACCAAACTCCTCGCTGATTCGATTGCTAAATTAAAACACAAGCCTGAATCGTTTATTGTTGCTAGCGCAGTTGGGTGGTATGGTGAAAGAGGCGACGAAAAGTTAGATGAGAATTCCTCGCCGGGAGAAGGATTCCTGCCTGAAATTTGCGCAAACTGGGAAAGTTCTACTGTAGCAGCCACAAATGTTGGAGTTCGCGTAGTTCATCTTAGAACAGGGATTGTGCTTGATGCTACTGGCGGTGCTTTAGGCAAAATGCTATTGCCAGCAAAACTCGGCGCCGGTGGGCCGATTGGTAGAGGCAAACAATGGTACAGTTGGATCTCTATGGACGACCAAATTTATGCCACCCATTTTCTTACTATGAACACTGAATGCGAGGGTGTTTTCAATCTCACAGCGCCAAATGCTGTTAAACAAAAGACCTTTGCCAAAGTCTTGGGCAAAGTCCTACGCCGCCCTGCTTTTGTCCCTACCCCTCCATTTGGAATTTGGATTCTGTTTGGCAAGATGGGGGTGGCACTAACAACTGAAAGTACCAGAGTCCTACCAACTAGGCTAACCAACGCTGGTTACAAGTTCGAACACGAAACACTTGAACCGGCGCTTCGAGACTGTCTGGGTATATGGAACACTAAAGATTGATTCTAGGCTTGCGAATTATTCCCAAAGCGAATTGCAACTTTCGGTAAAAACTCATACTCAAGCGACGGGTAAATACGTCTCCATTACGCTTCATTGCTTCTTCAACAATTGCATCATAAGCGGCACACATCATTGATGGAGAGTATCTTGCATCCTTATCTAACAGTGACAATAATCCAACAGCATTTTTCCGGTGGGCCATAACGTGGTCGAGGTAATGACGCATAAATTCCTGCCAGCCACTCGATGTGGACAATTTTCCGGATCTCAAGTCATCTTCCGAAATACCAAATTTGGATAGCTCATCTGTTGGCAAATATATTCGGTTACGACTAAGGTCTTCTTGTATATCTCTCAGTACGTTAACCATTTGAAGATAAATTCCCATTTCGACTGCATGTCTGCGAGCATTTGGGTCATTGTAGCCATATATTTCCACGAGACAAAGGCCGACTGTTGAGGCTACCCGGTAGCAATAGCGTCGCAGGTCCTCGAATCGTTGATATTTTGCACGATATAGGTCGTCTTCCATGCCGGATACTAGCTCTCTTAGGTGATCTAACTCTATGGGGAATTTCTTAATAACGTCAGACAGTGCAATAAAAATTGGTTCTTCTACTACTTCGCCTCGCTCAATCTTGTCGAGGTTCATGCGGAACCATAACAGGGAGCGTAATTTGCTTAGATGATTTTTATTATCATTAAGGGGTTCAGATTGTTTGTCAATAGACAATTGAATGCTCCGATTTTCTGCTTGTTCATCGAGATGGGACAAGTCTTGTTCTGGCAACCAGTCACCATCAACAATATCGTCGACTCTGCGGCAGAAGGCATACAGAGAATTGACTGCTTTACGCTTGTGGATTGGTAGGTGCCTAAACGACCTAAAGAACGAGCTTGATGCATTGCGAGCAATTACCTCACAGTGCTGATATGCAGACTCCAATGTGTCAGCCACTGTAGTACGTTCTTGGCCGAGTTGAAAAATTGAAACCATGATAACACCATTCTGCAGATTGCCTGTATATGATTAATCAGTCTTATTGATATATCAACTATAGTATACTGCCCAAATTTTTACCATTAAAAAATCAAGCCAGTTGAGTCCAATCCACTTCCGCCTCAACCGTCTCAATCTCGTCAACATCCATCTGTGCTAATTGTAGCTTGCCGGATAACTCATCATTCACGGCATGCCAATAGGAGTATGCCTCGATTACCCAAATGCCTGATTCTCTCGTCCCGTTACCGGAGCCTTTGACCCCACCGAACGGAAGGTGTGCTTCAGCACCTGTTGTTGAATTGTTTATTCCGGTCATCCCTGCCCTAATTCCAGTCTTGTACCGATATGCCTCTAATCGATCGTTGGTGTATATTGCCGATGAAAGACCGTAAGGGCTTGCGTTAGCAAGATGTAATGCGTGGTCAAAATCGTTTGCTTTGACCACTGTAACCAATGGTCCGAAAATTTCCTCATGAAAGCACTCCATGTCTTCCGTGACATCGGTAAAAACATGTGGCCACATGAATACACCCTCAGATGGATCACCAACAAAGTTCTCTGGCATGTTGTCCTTTGTAATCTCACCTTGCCCCCAAATTTGCTTTGCTCCACTGGCTTTTGCCATCTCGACGCCGGTCAAGAAATCCTTTCCGTACTTTGCTGACAACATAGGACCATACAAAACGTCCTTGTGTACTAATGAATTACCGATTTTCGTTGACTTGACTTTGTCCATAAACTTGTCCATGAACTCGTCATAAATATCCCGGTGAACAATTAGATTTCCTAGGCTTGTACACCGCTGTCCTGCGGTCCCAAACGCTCCCCAATATGCGCCCTCAACTGCGTTGTTAATATCCGCTGACGGCATAACTACTAGGGGATTTTTACCTCCAAGCTCTAACGAGCATGATACAAGATTCCGCCCACAAACCTCGCCAATCATCTTACCAATTCCTGTTGACCCAGTGAACGAGATTTTGTTGACCAGTCCTTCGTCTACAGCATCAACAAGATACTGGCCAGCTCCGCTACCCTTACCATGAACCAAATTAATTACGCCGTCAGGTAAGCCTGCCTCGTACATGATTCTGGCTAGAGCAAAGGACAGCAAAGGGGCGTCTTGCGGGCTTTTCCAAACACAGGTGTTACCGCACATGATTGCCGGTATCATCTTCCAGAATGGTACCGCAGAGGGGAAATTACAGGCATTAATTATTCCACAAACTCCAAGCGGCCTGCGGTATGTAAACAACTCCTTGTCAGGCAATTCCGAGTTAACCGTTTGACCATACAATCGGCGACCCTCAGACTGGAAGAATAAACAGGTATCAATCGCTTCTTGAATTTCGCCGCCAGACTCTTTCAATGTTTTACCTATTTCGCGTGTTTCTAACGCCACAAGTGCATCTTTGTGTTCCATCAAAAGTCTTCCCATGTTACCGATAATTTGACCTCTTGTTGGAGCTGGAGTAGCAGCCCAATCGGGGAAAGCTGCACGAGCAGCGTGTAATGCATCTCTTACGTCGTCCCTTGAAGAGAGGGGAAATTCGCCTAGACAATCAGCCAGGAGGGACGGATTAGTCGACGTGAAAGTTGCCCCATCACTTGCCGAAGTTAATTGGCCGTTGATAATATTGTAACCGCGGACTGCGGGCTTGCCGTTTGGGTTTTCCATTGAAATAAATTCTAACCCGGTCTCTAAAACATGAACCATGTCCACCCCACCGAAGTCGGATTATTGAATATAATGGTCTTAGGTGGCAAAAAAAAGTGTACTGAAATTAGCCATGGAGGGTTTAAATCACATGGCCATTAGAGATTAATGCATCGAGATTGGGCTGGAAGTATTAAACCGTAAGCACTACCGAAGCAAAGGAGCGATTGAAATGTCTGGCCAAAATGAAACTATTTCTCTGACTGTCGAAAAATCAATTCCATCCGATGTAGGGCATGGAAGAGCACGAATTTCTGGCGACTCCGGGCTAGACCTAAAACCCGGAGATATTGTACTAATCAAGGGTGAAAAACGGTCCACCGCCGCAATTTATTGGCGTAGTAGACCAGAAGACAACAAAATGGCGATCATCCGAATCGACGGAATTATTCGGAAAAACGCTGGCGTAAGCCTGAGAGACAAAGTTACTGTGTCAAAAGTTGAGGCCGAAGAGTGCAAGAAACTAGTCATTTCTCCAGTAATGGCAAACAAGCAAAAAGTGAAATTTGGACCTGGAATTGAAGGATTTGCTCGTCGTGGTCTGCAAAACCGTCCCGTCGTCCAAGGTGACAGAATATTTATTCCCGGCATGACACTGTTTGCCGAAGCATTGCCCTTTGCTGTTGTACAAACAACGCCCAAAGGCGTCGTAAAGGTGACCAATGACACTGATATTGTCATCAAAGATGAGGCCATCGACGATGATGACATCGGGCAATCGGAAGGAATTACCTACGAAGATGTTGGCGGTATTGGACAACAATTGCAGAAAGTAAGAGAAATGATCGAACTACCCCTAAAGCACCCCGAACTATTCCGCAGGCTAGGTATTGACCCGCCAAAGGGAGTACTTCTGCACGGGCCACCTGGCACTGGTAAGACGATGATTGCCAAAGCTGTGGCTACTGAAACCAATGCTCACTTTAAGAGCATCAACGGGCCAGAAATTATCAGCAAATATTACGGTGAATCAGAGAAGCAACTTCGTGAGATATTCGATGATGCTAGCGACAATGCACCGGCAATAATTTTCGTCGATGAGATTGATTCAATATGTCCAAAGCGTGAAGACGTCAGTGGTGAAGTTGAGCGACGCGTTGTTGCACAAATGCTTACACTAATGGATGGCATGCAAGGTCGCGATAATGTCGTGGTGATAGGAGCCACCAACCGTCGAGACGCGTTGGATCCTGCACTACGTAGACCTGGACGGTTTGACCGAGAAATTGAGATTGGAGTACCAGACCGAGATGGACGCAGCGAAATTATGGATGTCCATACCCGACAAATGCCAATGTCCGAAGATTTCGACATAACCTGGATATTAGACAACACATACGGGTTCGTTGGAGCAGACCTTGCAGCCCTTGTTAGAGAGGCCGCAATGAAAGCACTCCGCAGATACTTACCAGAAATTGACCTTGAAGAAGATACTATTCCTCCAGAGGTTCTGGAGAAGATGGAAGTATGCATGGAAGACTTCCATCAAGCCATCAAGGATATCGAGCCCTCCGCTTTGAGGGAAATCTACGTTGAGGTGCCTGAAGTCACTTGGGATGAGATTGGTGGATTAGAAGACGTCAAAAGCAGGCTGAAGGAGTCGGTAGAATGGCCTCTTACCAAGCCTGAATTGTTCGAACACTTCGGTATCAAACCGCCACGAGGAATCGTCATGTTTGGTGCACCGGGCACAGGAAAGACTCTTCTAGCCAAGGCCATCGCCAACGAAGCACAAGCAAATTTCATCAGTATCAAAGGACCCGAAATGATCTCGAAGTGGGTCGGAGAATCAGAACGTGCAGTGCGCGAGATATTCAAGAAGGCTAAACAGTCCTCTCCAAGTATAATATTCCTCGACGAATTTGAGTCAATCGCCAACATGAGATCATCTAGTTCCGGTGATGGTAGCGATGTCTCCAATCGCGTGGTAAACCAGCTACTAGCGAGCATGGACGGTGTTGAATCGATAGACGGCGTGATTATCGTTGCTGCGACTAACAGGCCAGAGATGATTGACCCAGCGCTACTTCGCAGTGGCAGATTTGAGCGAGTATTACACGTTCCACCGCCCGATGTCAGTGCCAGAGAAGCGATCTTCAATATTCATTGCCAAGGGATGCCCCTATCGAATTTCTCTATCAAAGATATTCTGAAAGGCATGGATGGATTTACTGGTGCGGATATTGAAGCCGTATGCCGAGAAGCCGCCCTTATCTGTATGAGAGCGAACAAAAAGAAAGTCACCAAGAGTCATTTTGAGGAAGCAATCGGCAGAGTTAGACCTACCGTAACCCCTGAGATGCTTGAATATTATCAAAAGATGGAAACAAGATTAACCTCCGGTATGTCCAATATCAAACGCACAAAAGACTTCAGTCACGGCATTGAAACAATGTGACGTCAACCGACGCATTCAAGGACTGAAACATTATCAGTTAACTACCGAGGAGAGTGACTATGGCAGTATTTGCGAATGAGGTCATGGGGCGAGACGTAGTCGATTCGCACAATGAAAAACTCGGCGAGATAAGTGACTTGGTAATAGACAAGTTGTCTGGCTCAGTCACTCAAATTGTGGTTGTTTTGGAAGCAAACCTAGACCCAACGCTACTACCATGGAATTATCGTGATGGAAGAATGACCATACCAATTGATGATGTTGCCAGAATCTCTAATCGGATACATCTGCGTAAATGATTGTTCGATGAGCATTTAATCCTCAACTATAGACAACATTCTAAACTGATGTGCCTGCGTCTAGTGTCGGAAATACGCTCTAGTTGGTGGTAGAATGGTTGAGTGGCGCGAGATTAATTATCGGAGAATCGGTTTACAAACCGCATTCTGGTCGGTGATGTTTGTTCTCTTAATCATGATATTAAGCAACTTCGTTAACCTATCAAACACCAATCAACTATCAGCATATGATGATGATTGGAATGATATGTCAGCATTTAGGCAAGATATCAAAGATATGGGCATTGAAACCAGATCCCTAGTTAGCAGCCCGCTATTGTTATCGGACATTGAGGATCCACGCAATACTACATACATCGTCGCTGGGGTGGAGAGAGACACCTTATCGCTACCGCAATTTGATGAGGACGGGTTCATTACAATCGCCTCTGAGGATGGTTATTCACCGTCTGAGGTCAACGCTATTGTTGAATTCGTTGATAATGGCGGTACCGCAATAATTCTGGAGGATTATGGATTTGCCGGGACGATAGCTGAAGCGTTCGGAGTCCGATACAGCGGCTACCAATTATTCGACACCACCTACGCAACCGAATTGAATTTCAATTACATATGGATGTGTGTTCAAGAAACACCGTGTAGTATGAACGGAAGTCAAATCGATGTTGATACACTGTCGACCCATCAACGTTGGGCTGACACTAGTTCAGCACTAAGTGCTCATCCATGTGCTTTGGTTGATGGCCAAGCGGTAACCGAAGAGGAAGCGGGTGTCTGCAAACATCACTGGAAAGATGGGGAGATATCCTATAACGGAACCTATCGAGTTCTGCTAAACAATATTACGGCACTCGAGTTAATCCCTAACAACAAAAATCCGTTACCAGAATTAGCTATCAGAGCGGTAACTAGCAATGAAGCCAGTGTTGATGTCAACGGCGACGGCGAGATATGGGTTAGCAGCGAACAGAATGAAGAGACTCCAGATCTATACGGTAAATTCAATCTCAGTGTCGAAGCATGCGCAAAATCTACGTGCAACCCGGATGATGGAGGCAGGGTGTTCTTTGTTGCTGATGGTTCACCACTGATCAATGCAATATACGATTATGAGGGCTTCGAAGAGGGCAAATACGGGCCAACTGACACCATTATTCCTGAAAATGATAATCGTAAGTGGGCACTAGATATAATTGCTGAAGCAATGATGACCAGTTTAGAGGATGATGGTCTTGCCCCGTCGGAGAATGCTATGGTCATTTTTGATGAATCAAGGCACCCGCAAAATGCAGTTTTAGCTGACTCTTACAACACAATGTACTTCTTGTTGGTATATTTCACTGGCGAAGGCTTAGCAATGCTAGTGCTGTTCCTAATACTTTTCATATCGTTTGAAGCCGTATTGATTCGTAAAAAAGATCCAGATAACTGGCGTCACGTATTTTCCATTATCTACTACGGATTTGGTGACGCAAATCGTTATCCATACTATTCAAAAATTGAAAAAATTA
>MDTC01235024.1_pt1 | contig 10651 bp, 11 predicted proteins | sample 811181 | NCBI WGS metagenome assembly MDTC01 (sample SAMN05326644, study PRJNA326480) | marine metagenome | isolation source: seawater | place: Pacific Ocean: North | collected 2011 | reverse complement strand
CAGGCCAGAGACAATGCGTGGTGTTTCCTTGAAGTTTCTTGTAATGGACGAGTACGCAGACATGAAGCCTGACGTATGGGAGCAGATCCTCCGTCCAGCACTAGCTGACCAAAAGGGTTCAGCGATGTTTATAGGTACGCCTATGGGCAGAAACCACTTCTACGAACTGTACAAACTTGCGGAGCTAGGGGACGATGAAACTTACAAGGGGTGGCACTTTACCAGTTATGACAACCCCATCCTCGACCCTAACGAAATTGACACGGCAAAGAAGTCCATGTCGAGTTACGCCTTCCGACAAGAGTTCATGGCCTCATTTGAAGCAAGAGGCTCCGAAATGTTCAAAGAAGATTGGGTCCAGTACGGAGAAGAACCAGAGATTGGAGATTACTACGTAGCTGTTGACTTGGCTGGCTTTGAGGAAGTAAACAAAAAACGAACAAAGAATACTAAGCTAGATGAAACCGCAATCGCTGTTGTTAAAGTTAGTCCTGATGGTTGGTACGTTGATAACATTATACATGGGCGGTGGAGCCTTGACGAGACTGCCACCAAGATATTTCAGGCCGTTAGAGACTACAGACCCATTAGCGTTGGTATTGAAAGGGGAATAGCAAAGCAGGCGGTTATGAGTCCCCTGATGGATTTACAGAAGCGGTACGGTACGTTTTTTCGTGTCGAAGAGTTGACCCACGGTAACAAGAAAAAGACTGACAGAGTTATGTGGGCGCTACAGGGGCGGTTTGAAAACGGTTATGTATCTATTAACAAGGGTGAGTGGAACAACAGATTCTTAGACCAACTGTTTCAGTTTCCAGATCCACTGACACACGATGACTTAATAGACGCACTAGCTTACGTAGATCAGTTGGCACAGGTAGCGTATCATTACGATTACGAAATTGACGATCACGAAATACTAGACGTAGTGGCAGGGTACTAATGGTTTTTAGAAAATTTAATACATATGGCATCTACGCTATTTCTGCCGTAGTGTTTTTTACACTGGGTTACAGCGTAGCAGTTCTTTAAGGATAATACTATGGCAGAATCAATTTATAGTCCCGATCCATTGATGATTCAAGAATCTCTAGAAGGTTGGGTAATCACCAAGTGTGAAGATTGGCGCGATCATTATGAGTCAAACTACGAAGAAAAGTTTGAGGAATACTATAGGCTATGGCGAGGTCAGTGGGATCCTTCTGACTCCGAAAGAGCATCAGAGCGTTCTCGTATTATTTCTCCTGCGCTTCAGCAGGCTGTAGAATCTAACGTAGCTGAGTTAGAAGAAGCTACATTTGGTCGAGGTAAGTGGTTCGATATTGCAGATGACATGAATGACCAGCAAAGTCAAGATGTCATGTATTTGCGAAACAAACTAACAGAAGACTTTGAGTCTTGTAAAGTACGTAAGGCAGTAGCAGAATGTTTGATTAACGCTGCTGTGTTTGGAACAGGCGTAGGGGAGGTGGTCCTTGAAGAGATTAAAGAAATGGCTCCAGCGACTCAACCCATTATGGGTGGGGATCTCACGGCTGTGGGCGTTAACATTACGGATAGGATTGTTGTTAAGCTCAAACCTGTACTACCCCAGAACTTCCTAATCGACCCTGTAGCTACGTCTATCGAAGACGCTATGGGTGTGGCTATTGACGAGTTTGTGTCTAAGCACTCCGTAGAACTTTTACAAGAGCAAGGGGTGTACCGTGAAGGAATAATTGAAACAGCGGCCCCTGACACGAACTTAGAGCCAGACCAAGACCTTACGCTTTACAACGATGACAAGGTACGTCTTACAAAGTACTATGGTCTTGTGCCTCGTGAATTGCTTGAGGCTGAAGGTGTAGACGTAGACTCAGACTCTATGTACGCAGAGGCTATTGTTGTAGTTGCTAACGGCGGCACACTCCTAAAGGCTGAAGCTAATCCTTACATGATGAATGACCGTCCAGTAGTTGCTTTCCCTTGGGACGTAGTACCGGGGCGTTTCTGGGGTCGTGGCGTATGTGAGAAAGGATACAACAGCCAAAAAGCCTTGGATACTGAGTTACGCGCACGTATCGACGCACTAGGACTCACAATTCACCCAATGATGGCTATTGACGCTACGCGACTACCCCGTGGTGCTAAACCAGAGGTGCGTCCGGGCAAGATGATTCTAACTAACGGAGATCCTCGTGAAGTACTTCAACCATTTAACTTTGGACAAGTTAGTCAAATTACTTTTGCACAAGCAGCATCGCTTCAGCAAATGGTACAGCAAGCTACAGGAGCCGTTGACTCCGCTGGCATTGCTGGACAGGTTAACGGAGAAGCCACAGCAGCGGGCATAAGTATGTCTCTTGGCGCTATTATTAAGCGTCATAAACGAACTCTGATTAACTTCCAACAGTCGTTCTTGTTGCCGTTTGTTACCAAAGCTGCACACAGGTATATGCAGTTTGACCCTGAAAATTACCCTGTAGCAGACTACAAGTTTAACGCTACAAGCACTCTAGGTATTATTGCTCGTGAGTACGAGGTTACTCAGCTGGTACAGTTACTGCAAACTATGCAGCAAGATAGTCCTTTGTATCCTGTCCTGATCCAAAGCATTATCGACAACATGAACCTGAGCAACCGCGAAGAGCTTATTGCAGCAATGCAACAGGCAGCACAGCCTAACCCTGAAGCACAACAGATGGCTATGGCGGCTCAACAAGCACAACTACAGTTCCAGCAAGCGCAGACATCAGCACTACAAGGACAAGCTGCAGAATTTCAAGCAAGGGCAGGTAAGCTTGCAGTTGAAACTCAGCTGGCCCCGCAAGAACTTGAGATTGATAAAATCGAAGCAATTACTAGAAACCTCAAAGAAGGTGACGAAGATGACAAAGAGTTTGAACGCCGCCTGAAGATTGCTGAGATTGCACTTAAAGAAAGAAACCTTAACAACCAAGTTAGTAAAGGAGCGCCTAGTCGTGCTAATGACACAAACCGAAATGAACAGCTTTCTAGAGCAAATCAACCAAGCGTTCCAAACGCAGTTCGACAAATTGGACTTACTGGAGAACCGGGTCAAGGAACTGGAGGAACAACTCAATGAGCAAAAAGGATCCACGACTAGCAAGAGCAGGAGTAAGCGGGTACAACAAACCAAGGCGGACTCCTAATCATCCTAAGAAAAGCCATATTGTAGTTGCCAAGGAAGGCGACAAAGTTAAAACTATACGTTTTGGTCAACAAGGAGCAAAGACTGCAGGTAAACCTAAAGCGGGTGAAGGCGACAAGATGAAAAAGAAACGAGCATCATTTAAGGCTCGTCACGCAAAGAATATAGCCAAAGGCAAAATGTCTGCGGCATATTGGGCAAACAAAGTTAAATGGTAAGGAGATAATTATGCCAAAAGGAAAAGGAACATACGGAAGTAAAATTGGAAGACCGCCTAAAAGTAAATCCAACAACCGCACTAAAGTAGGTTACGGTACTATGGGTAAACCCAAATCAAAAACAAAAAAGAAAAAGTAATGCCTAAGAAAAAGAAAAAGGCAAACGACGCTTGCGCTCGTAAGGTCAAATCACGTTACAAAGTGTGGCCTTCTGCGTATGCATCCGGTGCTGTAGCTAAGTGCCGCAAGGTTGGTGCTAAGAACTGGGGTAATAAAAGTGGCCGTAAGAAAAAGTAAAAAAGGTGCTGCCCTAAAGAAGTGGTTTAAAGAAGAGTGGGTTGACGTAAAGACCGGGAAGCCTTGTGGACGCAAGTCTGCCACTAAATCTAAGCGTCCGTACCCCTCGTGTAGACCCAAAGCTGTGGCTGCTAAGATGACAAAAGGTGAAAAAGCCTCATCATCACGGCGTAAAACAGGCCCAGCTAGAATTAAACACGCAGTTACTGCTTCTGGTCGTAGGCGTAAAAGTACCAAAAAGAGTAAATAATTCTTGACAAAGTTATAAAAATATGGTATAATAATATCATATAGTTCTATAGAGATAACCAAGGTGGCCTCAAGTGGATCAAGAAACACAGCAGTACTACGACAACTACTTCACCCTGTTTTCTACGGATGGTTGGAAACAGCTAACTGAAGAGTTACAGCAAAATGCTTTAGTGATTAACAGTGTTGAAGCTACTAAAGATGCTAATGATCTATATATGCGTAAAGGACAAATAAATGTTTTAGCATATATTTTAAATTTAGAATCTACAACAAATGCTAATTACGACGAGCTTAACAAGAATAATGATTAAAGTATTTGATTTTAAGTGTACTAACGGACACGTTTTTGAAGATTTTGTAGATGGCAATACTACAACCAGTAGGTGCGGTTGCGGAGCCAACGCTACAAAAATTGTCTCAGCTACTCAGCATATCCTAGATGGATCCTCTGGGGACTTTCCCGGAAGACACATGAAGTGGGTGCGCGAACACGAGCAAGCAAGGCAATCTAACCGGGAATCCTAGTTTTAGGGCAACTTCCATTTTATTTCTCCATAACCTAATAATAGGCGGGGTAAGTTTACAATGTCAAGAGCGACACTAATTGATGAGCGTCAGGAAGAGGAGTTAGAAGCAACAGATCAACTCGACACACAGGACACCGTAGAGACTCCTCAAGAAGAGGAACAACCTGTACAAGAGCCTGATATTCCAGAAAAGTACCGAGGTAAGTCTGTAGAAGAACTTGTACAGATGCACCAAGAGCTAGAGAAGTTTTCTGGCAAGCAGAGTACGGAAGTTGGAGAGTTACGAAAACTTGTTGATGACCACATCCAGACACAACTCAGCGTACAACAAGCACCTCAACAACAGCAACAAACAGACGATGAAGATGATGTTGATTTCTTTGTTGATCCTCAAACCGCTGTTAGTCGAGCAATAGACAACCACCCTAAGATTAAAGAAGCAGAAGCTTACACACAACAAGCAAAACAACAGGCTACTCTTGCACAACTAAAATCTGAACATCCAGACATGGAACAGATTTTGCAAGACCCTAAGTTTGCAGAGTGGATCAAAGGGTCAAAGGTTCGAACAAAATTATTTGTAGAAGCTGATCAAAAGTACGATTACGACTCTGCTCACGAACTGTTTTCACTCTGGAAAGAGAAGAACCAAGTAGTACAGCAGGCCGCTGAAGTTGAAAAACAAGCGCGTAAGAGTGCAGTAAAGTCTGCTAACACAGGTAACGCTCGCGGAACAGGGGAAGGATCACGTAAGAAAGTTTATCGTCGTGCTGACATTATTAAACTTATGCGTACCGACCCAGAACGTTATCAGGCTTTATCTGATGAAATCTTTAAAGCATACGCAGAGGGTCGAGTTAAATAGCCTAAAGGAGAAATATCATGGCTGGTGAAACCTCTGGAACTTATTTTACAGCTAATGCTGTAGTAGACAAAACCGCAGCGGGTACTTTTATCCCCGAAATTTGGTCAGATGAGATTATCGCTGCATATCAAAAGAACCTGAAGATGGCTCCGCTTGTCAAGCGTATGTCTATGACAGGCAAGAAAGGCGATGTAATCCACATCCCTAAGCCTACTCGTGGTGCAGCCTCTGCTAAGGCAGAAGCAACTGCGGTAACTATTCAGGCAAACCTTGAGTCAGAACTGACGATCACTGTAGACCGTCACTTTGAGTACTCGCGTCTGATCGAAGACATCGTAGAAGTACAAGCTCTGTCCTCTCTGCGACAGTTCTACACTGAAGATGCTGGTTATCAGCTGGCTCTGAAAGTTGACACTGACCTCATTAACGCTGCTACTGGTTTTGGTGACGGTACTCGTACTCAGTCTCCTGCCAACACTGGCGCTAACTGGGTAAACAGCAACAGCTACTACTTCAATGCCGCTGCTGGCCTTGCTACGTATGCTGCTGACACTGTTACTACGGGTGACAACTTTACTGACCTTGGCTTCCGTGAAGCTATCAAGAAGATGGACGATGCTGACGTACCTATGGACGGACGAGTTCTCGTAATTCCTCCTGCTGTTCGTAAGTCAATCATGGGCATTGATCGTTACGTGTCTTCCGACTTTGTTGGTGGCCGTGGCGTTGAGTCAGGTCTGATTGGTAACTTGTACGGTGTAGACATCTACGTTTCTAGCAATGCTCCGGTTATCGAAGCTGCGTCAGCAAACTCTGCGTCTACCGCTGATACTCGTGGTTGCTTGTTCTTCCACCAAGACGCTCTCGTTATGGCAGAGCAACTCGCTGTACGTAGCCAGACCCAGTACAAGCAGGAATACCTGTCTACGCTGTTTACGTCTGACACGCTGTACGGTGTCGAAACTTACCGTCCCGAAGCAGGATTCATCCTCGCTGTCTGCGACGAGTAAAGTTCTACGGGGGTCGCAATGGCCCCCTTTTATTTAAGTGCTTGTGTACGAGTTTTTAAATAAAAGATATATAACGGATAGGAAAGCCTTATGTCTAACTATGTAAAATCTACAAATTTTACTGCTAAGGACTCTTTGCCTACAGGAGACGCTAACAAGGTTATCCGTGGTTCTGAGTTTGACACTGAATTTGATGCTCTTGCTACAGCAGTAGCTACCAAAGCAGACCTTGCTGGCCCTACGTTTACTGGTACAGCTACTTTTGCAAACCTTACCGCTACTGGGACTGTTAACTTAAGTGGGGCTACGGTATCTGACCTTGGCTCTATCACAACGGTTGATATTAACGGCGGTACTATTGATGGTGTAACCATTGGTGGTTCATCCGCTGGTGCCGGTACGTTTAGTTCACTTGTTGCTACTACAGCAGACATTAACGCAGGAACTGTAGACAACACTGTTATTGGTGGTGCAACCCCAGCAGCTGGTTCGTTTACTACCTTGTCCGCATCTAGCACCTTTACACTAGGTGGTGTTGCAGTCACTTCTACAGCAGCAGAGCTGAATATTCTTGATGGCGTTACGGCTAGCGCCGCAGAACTTAACATCCTAGATGGCAAGTCATTTGTAGATGAAGATGACATGAGCAGTAACTCTGCTACAGCCATTCCTAGTCAGCAGTCGGTAAAGGCTTATGTAGACTCACAAACTGGTTTAGGTGGCGCTACGCTTGCAGGTCTTGCTGACACTAATGTTACGTCTCCTGCTGATGCGGCCCTTTTGTTTTACGACACCGGCACATCTAAGTGGATTGATAACGTAGTATCTGGCGATATTACGATTGCGGATACTGGTGTAGCTGCTATTGGCTCTGGCGTTATAGTAAACGCTGATGTCAATGCTAGTGCGGCGATTGATGTATCCAAGACTGCGCTGACGGCAGGCACGGGCCTTACCCTGTCTACTAACACCTTGTCCGTAAACTCTACTCAGACGCTTACTGAGCTAGATGTAGACAATATTAAGATTGACGCTAATGCAGTTAAGTCTACTAATACCAACGGCAACATTGAGTTGTTTCCAAACGGCACAGGAACAACCGTACTTTACGGTAACACCAACCCCGGCACTATCGTGTTCAACTGCGAAAGCAATAGCCACGGTGTAACCCTTAAAGGCCCAGCACACTCAGCAGCTTCAACGTACACAGTAGCCTTGCCAGACACGCTAGGTACTACTCAGGCGTCAGGGGTTGTCACATCAGATGCTAATGGTGTTGTTACGTTTGATAACGGCATTTCAGAAGAGTACACAGCAGTAACGTCTAGCTCTAACGCAACGACTGTAAACCTGCGAGATGGGACAAACTTCAGTCACACGTTGACAGAAAACACTACGTTTACATTTAGTAATCCAGCATCTAGCGGCAAGGTATCTGCATTTACGTTAAAGATTGTGCAGGACGCTAGTGCATCTGGTTACACAGTAACGTGGCCGGGATCAGTAGATTGGCCTAGTGCTACAGCGCCAACACTGACTGCTACGGCTAGTGCTGTTGATTACTTTGTATTTATCACACATGACGGTGGTACAACCTACTACGGCTTTACAGCGGGGCAAGCACTAGGATGAGTAGGTCAGCTCTTAAAGCGTTACAGGCTGCTGCTGGCGCTGCTAGTGGTGCCGCCGCTACTTACGTTGACGATGTGTTTTCGACGTATTTGTACGACGGCAATGGCACTGCTCAGACAATAAATAATGGTATTGCTTTAGGTAATGGGCCAGCAAACGGAACAGTGCTCCATTTGACAGGAGACAGTTTAGTTGACTCATCTCCATCGTCTAAAACAGTAACAAACAATAATAGCGTTTCAGTAAGTACGTCAGTCAAAAAATACGGCACAGGGTCATTACAGTTTGACGGTGTTGACCAGTACTTATCAATTGCGTCCTCAGCAGATTTTAACTTTGGTACTAACGATTTCACTATTGAGGGCTGGTTTTATGCCCAAAGTGATTCGGATGACCGGGGTGCAATTTTTGAGTTGTACGCCAGTGACAACGATATGTTGCGCGTAATGATAAACACCGGAGGTGTATTAGAGTTTCGTATGCAAGCTGGTGGCGCTAACCAAATGACCATTACTACAACAAGTTGGTCGAACAACACATGGCATCATTTTGCGGTTGTTAATTACAACGGAACTATCAACTGTTATTTAGACGGTACATCGTTTGGAAGCAGCTCTTCATTTACGATGCCAAACCTTGCCTCTGCACAAGTTTTAGTCGGAGTAGATTTATACGCTACAGATCGCTGGTACACAGGTTATATAGATGATCTGCGTGTTACTAAAAACAGAGCCGTATACACCGCTAATTTTACTCCGCCATCTTCTGCTCACAGCCTAGACACTCAAGTAACGGGCGACGGCGGCATGGTTTGGCTTAAAGGGCGTTTTGAAATTGGAAACACCTCTAACTCAGTAACTGGAACAATCGCAGACACGGTTAGAGGGGCAACAAAGTTTTCATATGATGAGCTTACAGCCGCTGAAGGAACAAACTCTGGTCACATAACACGATTCAACTCAGACGGCTTTGATGTAGGTTCTTATTCTTTAGCTAATAGTAACAATATGCGTATGTGTGCTTGGTCGTTCCGCAAGCAACCGGGGTTTTTTGATGTTCAAACCTATACAGGAACCGGAAGTACTCAAACTGTATCACACGACCTTGGCTGCAAACCGGGTCTTGTTATTGTAAAGCGTTTAGATAGTTCATCTGCTTGGGGAGTTTATGGGAGGAATGGAGCTAGTGATTCAGAAATTGGCATTGGATATTTAAATCAAAACAGCGCTTTTACAACAAGTGGAGTTACTTTCTCGTGTACAAGTTCCGCTGTAACAATATTTTCTAGTTCATTTAGTTTTGACGCTACAGCTTCTGGCGGTACGTTTGTTGTTTATTTTTTTGCTATGGGCGGCACAGATAGTGATGCCGCAGTATTTGGCGAAGATTCTGACGAGTCAATTATTGCTTGTGGGGCTTATAGCGGTAATGGAAGTACTACTGGCCCAGTTATAAATCTAGGCTGGGAGCCTCAGTGGATAATGGTAAAGGCGTCCAACGATACTAGCAACTGGACAATAATGGACACTATGCGAGGAATTACTACTGGAGGCAACGAAGCCATCTTGTCCGCTAACAACTCCACCGCAGAAAATAGTAGCTCGTATAACTATGTAAAGGTTACGCCTACTGGGTTTCAGCCAGAAAACTCAAATACTGCTATTAATGCTAGCGGTTACGAATACATCTACATGGCCATCCGCAGACCCCACAAGCCAGCATCAGAGTTGACTGCTACTGATATGTTTTCTCCAATTGTTGGCACTAATTCTAGTGATTGGAAATTTGATGCAGGGTTTCCAGTAGATTTGCATTTTTATAGTGCTACCTCTAATAACAGATTTGTGTTTGATAGGTTAAGAGGGGACGAATACTTAACGTTCAACAGCTATTCAGCAGGCTCCGCTTATACCTGTGATTTTGACTACATGAATTATTGTGATGTCTCAGGCTCAAACAACAACGGCTGGACAATGTACAACTTTAAACGTACTCCCGGCTTTTTTGATATGTTGGTTTACAAGGGTGATGGCTCATCAAGTCAAACACTTTCTCACAATCTTGATGTTGCTCCTGAGTTGATTATTACAAAAAACAGAGATGATGGCGGTAGTTTGGATAGGTGGTGGACTTACTCCAGTGTGATCTCCGGTTCTAATCAGGGTTTTGCGTTAAACGAAAATACTGCAGTGACAGATGTAAGTAATCTTTTTCCTTCAGCGCCAACAGCAGATAATATGTATGTTGGTTCGATTAGTAACTACAGTAATGAAAGTTACATAGCCTACCTATTCGCGACAACCCCCGGAATATCAAAGGTTGGCACTTACACAGGCACAGGCGCAAACGGTTTAGATATTGATTGTGGTTTTACTAACGGCGCTAGATTTGTATTGATTAAACGCACAGACAATACAGGTGATTGGTACTTGTTTGATTCGGCTCGCGGAATTGTAGCGGGTAACGACCCATATTTCCTTTTAAACAGCACTTCTTACAGCAACTCGACAGATTACATAGAGCCTCTTTCTAGCGGTTTTCAGCTTAACAACCAAGGAAACGCAACTGTCAATTGGAGTGGTGCTAATTACGTATTCTTAGCAATCGCATAGGAGAATCAGCTATGTCGGAATATCGCATCAGATCAACGGGGGAGGTCAAAACTCAAGGCCAAATCCGAAGCGATCATCCCAACACTT
>MDTC01233349.1_pt1 | contig 10651 bp, 10 predicted proteins | sample 811181 | NCBI WGS metagenome assembly MDTC01 (sample SAMN05326644, study PRJNA326480) | marine metagenome | isolation source: seawater | place: Pacific Ocean: North | collected 2011 | reverse complement strand
GGGATAGTTCTCCATCTGCTCAGTGCGCAGGCCAACCCGATCAAACAGTTCGGCGACTTTTTGTTTATGTTCCTGCCTCGAGCTTGATTCATGTACCGACAGTAACTCACCAACGATTTCACCCGCTTTCATTCGCGGATCGAGCGAAGAGAATGGATCCTGAAAAATGATCTGCATCCGCTTTCGAATGGGGCGCAGCTCCCTGTTTTTCATTCGGGTAATATCATGACCATCAAGTTCAATCGAACCCGCGGTAGGACTCAACAGTCTCATCAAAGTTCTGCCAAGCGTGGATTTGCCACAACCGCTTTCACCCACGAGACCAAGCGTCTCACCCGCATTAATAGCAAAACTGACGCCATCCACAGCGTACACATATCCAACAAGCCTGCCGAAGACACCCTTGTAAATTGGAAAGTACTGTTTCAGATCCCTGACCCTGAGAAGTGGATTCGCAGTACTCATCATGGCATTGAGCCATCCGAATCAAAGCAGGCAACAAAGTGCTCCGGCACTGTTTCTTCCAGAACCGGCACGTCGATACGACACCTGTCAGTTACTCTCAAACACCTTGGTGCAAAAGAGCATCCACTTGTTTTGTCTGTTAGGGACGGCACGATACCAGGGATCTCGTTTAATTTTTCGGTTGAGATCCTGTCGCCTGTTCCCTCTGCTGAAGATGAAAGCCCTGCCTGAAGCCTTGGCACAGATGTCAGCAATCCGCGGGTGTAAGGATGAAGCGGATTCGCAAATATACGCTCAACTGAAGCCTCCTCGATCTTTCTCCCCGCATACATCACAATCACACGATCACAGGTTTCTGCCACGACACCGAGATCGTGTGTGATCAACATGACTGCGGTTCCCAGCTTTTGCTGCAACTCACGAATCAGGTCCAGCATCTGCGCCTGAATGGTGACATCAAGCGCTGTGGTTGGCTCATCGGCAATCAAAAGCTGAGGATCACAGGCAAGCGCCATGGCAATCATCGCACGCTGCCGCATTCCACCTGATAATTGATGTGGAAACTCCCTCGCTCGGTTTTGGGGTTCAGGGATGCGAACCAGTTCCAACATCTGTTCAGCACGCAGACGGGCATCTGCTTTCGATACGTCCTGATGCCTGCGTATGGTCTCAGCAATCTGATAACCGATGGTCAGGACGGGATTAAGCGAGGTCATGGGTTCCTGAAACACCATCGCAATATCGTTACCTCGAACATCACATATTTCCCGATCGGACATTGTCAGGAGATCATGTCCGTTCAGCTTCGCCACACCGCTGACAACCCGGCCAGGTGGACTGGGAATCAGTTGCAGGATGGACAAGGCTGTGATGCTCTTGCCACAACCCGATTCACCAACCACACCAAGAGTTTCACCCCGATAAACATCAAACGAGAAACCGTTGACAGCTCGACCATCACCGTCAGGCGTTTTGAACTCGGTGACCAGATCACGAACTTCCAGTACCAGCATTCGTCTCTGGGATTTCAGATCGTCCAGGGCATCCTCAGCTTTCAACGCCCGATCCCTATCTCATCTTTTAAGGATTGTAAATTGAGCAACATGGACAACATGATAACTCAAGCTGCCGACAAAGGCGCATTACCTGCGGGCATACGCGGCTCTATTTCTTCGATATACTCTGCTGAACCAGAAGGAAGAATAATCATGACCTCAGTACTGCCCGCACATTGGCCGCGACGATACATTGTAGTGGGCATGGCGTTTCTCTCGGTCTTTATCTGCTACATCGATCGCGTTAATATCTCGATTGCCATTATTCCAATGGCAGAAGAACTCAATTGGAGCCTGCAGACACAGGGCACAGTTTTGTCGTCGTTCTTTGTCGGTTATCTGCTGCTTCAGATCGTCGGCGGCAGACTGTCTGATCGATTTGGTGGAAAAGTCGTTCTTGGCGCTGGTGTATTGCTTTGGTCACTCTTTACCATACTAACGCCACCTGCCGCCATGGTGGGCATCAGCCTTCTGATCGCAACGAGGATTGCCATGGGAATGGGAGAAGCAGTTACCTTTCCGTCAATCTATACGATCTATGGACGCTGGATTCCCATCCAGGAACGCTCAACAGCCGTGGGATTTACTAACAGTGGTATCCCCTTAGGAACCATATTCGCACTTGTTGTCACACCTATCATCGTTCAGCGACTCGGATGGGAGTGGGCATTTTACCTTTTCGGTGCTGTTGGTGTGGTCTGGTTTGTATTCTGGTATCAGATGGTCACCTCAACCCCGACCCAGAACACAGAAATTTCGAAAGACGAGCTTGAGTTCATCCATGCAGGCGCAGCGAAAGATGAGCCAGGAGACGCTCCCGCAATACTCGATTTTCTCAAACATGCTCCGGTATGGGCAATCATCGTGACTCACTTCTGCAATAACTGGTCTCTGTACGTCCTGTTATCCTGGCTGCCAACCTTCGTGAACAAGGGTCTCGGCGTTGACTATGCCTCAGTCGGCTGGGTGACCATGATCCCTCATGTGGCGTCATTTCTATTTCTTAATATCGCCGGAAACATAACAGACAGGCTAATCCGAAACGGCATGGCTGTCGGCAAGGTGCGCAAACTGATGCAGACCATCGGATTTGGTGGGCTCACCATTGCACTCTTCGTGGTCGGCGAAGTTAATTCAGTCTGGGTGGCAATCGCCATTATGGCAACAGGCAATGCACTCGGTGCGTTCGTGACCGGCGGGTTTGTGGTCAATCACATGGACATTGCACCAAAGCATGCAGGTACACTGATGGGCATCACCAACACGGCGGGCACCATCCCGGGAATTATCGGCGTTTACGTGAGCGGTGTCATTCTCGAACTCACGGGTTCCTGGGCCCTGGTTTTTCAGGTCGCAGGTGGCGTAACACTATTTGGACTGATCGTATTCCTGTTATTTTCATCCAGCGAGAAGATCTTCGACTAGCGATGATTATTCAACATCAGGATAACATCAGTATTAATTTCTCTACTTCTCTGCGACCAGGGTCTTCTCAACAACCCTCGCGAAGAAGCTTGCACCATAGACCAGACCGTTGTCATTGAAGTCATAGTCCTGATTATGAAGAGGATGACTTTCGGCGCCATTACCCAAGCTCAGGTAACAGCTGGGAACATGTTCCGACATGAAGGAGAAGTCTTCTGATCCTGTACCGGGTTGCCCCTCACGAAATACGTTTGCTTCACCCACAAGTTCATCGCAAACATCAGCAGCCACAATCGATGCGGCGGCATTATTGAGCACGGGGTGAAAGATGGTTCGAAAGTCCACATCTCCCTTTGCGCCATGGGCAGCGCAGATGCCATTCACCATTTCAGTCATCCGCGTCTCGATACGTTGCATCAGTGATATATCAAGCGTTCGCACAGTGCCCGCCAATCGCGCGGCGCCTGGAATCACATTGTAGGCATCTCCTGCATGCATCTGGGTGATGGATACAACGGCAGTTTCTGTAGGACGGGTATTTCGGGAGACAATTGACTGCAGTGCAACCGTAAGTTCAGCAGCCACAATCACCGGGTCAATACTCTGATCCGGAAATGCGCCATGGGCACCTTTGCCGGTAATGTCAATATCAAAAAAGGCACCTGCAGCGGTTCTGATACCCGGGACCGCTGCAAACTTTCCCACTTCAAACCTGGGTGCGTTATGCAGGGCATAAAGTGTGTCGCAAGGGAACTGATCAAACAGGCCATCTTCAATCATCGCCTTGGCGCCACCAATACCTTCTTCTCCGGGCTGGAAGATAAAGTTCACCTGACCTCTGAAATCCTGATTGTTCGCGAGGTATTTAGCCGCTGCCAACAGCATTGCTGTGTGTCCATCGTGACCACAGGCGTGCATGGTACCTGCATTGGTTGATTTGTAGTCGAAGCCGTTACGTTCCTGAATTGGCAGTGCATCCATATCAGCCCGCAGGCCTATCGAGCGGGTTTCATTGCCGACTTTCAGTACACCAACAACTCCCGTCTTGCCGATACCACGAAACACCTGGATTCCAAATTCCTCCAGTTTCCTGGCCACAAATTCTGCTGTGCGGTTCTCTTCAAAACCGAGTTCCGGATGGGCGTGAATATCTCTGCGCCAGGCAGTGATCTCTGATTCCATAGAGACAATTTCATCGATTAAAGGCATTGCATTTCCTTATTGACATTCCGACGCACCAGGCTCGATGCACTGTCGATTATCCCAGAAGGTTTTCCGTAAGGGAATTGTCCCCATATCATATTTGTCACGGTCTGCGCAGCTGTCGAGCACGATCCGAATGGCACTTACTTAGTTACTCTTACGTCGTTCCGATCCCGCTCTATTCATAACGAAGCGCCTCAATGGGATCCTGATTAGCTGCTTTACGGGCCGGATAAAAACCAAAGAACACGCCAATCACCGCAGAGAACAATAGTGCAAGTCCAACCACCTGCCATTCTATCGAGACCGGCCAATTGGCAAGTTCCGCTGCAGAATAGGACACAACAATGGCAAGAGTTACACCGACCACACCACCGAAAATACACAGCATCACGGCTTCGATCAAAAACTGGGTCAGTATATCTTTGGCCTTGGCGCCAACCGCTCTTCGGAGGCCAATTTCACGAGTACGCTCTGTAACAGAAACAAGCATGATATTCATTATACCGATCCCGCCCACTACCAGTGATACTGAGGCTACAGCCGCAAGCAACATGTTAAATACACGCCTCGTCTCAGCACGGGTTTCCACCATCTCCGACATATTCCTGATGCTGAAAGTATCATCCTGATCCTCACGAATGCGATGGCGCTGTCGAATGACCTGTTTTATCTGTTCTTCTGCATCATCCATCATTCAATCTTTTTCGATGCTGACCATAATGACACTCACAGCTTTTGCGACACCGCGGTGCCTTCCTAACAAGCGGGCTCGTGCCGTTGCTATTGGTACCATTACAATGTCGTCCTGATCACTACCTGACATGGACTGTCCCTTGGCGCCCAGAACCCCCACCACTGTAAAGGGGACTTTGTTCATTCGCAGCATCTGGCCGATTGCGTCGGCTTCCCCGAAGAGTTCTCTCGCCACAGTCGCACCCAGCAAAACAACCTTGGCACCGGACTGAAGTTCAGCCGGTTCAAACATTCTGCCTTCCCTGATTCGCCAGTTACGGGCAATCATATAGTCCTGATCAATCCCCTGGACCGTGGTCGACCAGTTCAGGTTGCCCAATACAATATGTGTACCCCCTCTCATGGTTGGTGCGGCAGCAATGACTTCAGGTATCTGTTGTTTCAGCGCCCTGGCGTCATCTTCCGTCAGCCGCATGCGTGAACCGGATGCCGTTCTGGCGCCACGATTGTGAGAGGTCCCCGGAACCACCATAAAGAGATTCGAACCCAGGGAAGCAATCTGCCGGTCAATTTCCTGCTGGGCTCCCGCTCCCATGGCAACCATGGTGATAACTGCCGCGACGCCAATAATAATCCCCAACATCGTCAGAATGCTGCGCATCAGGTTGGTACGCAGGGCCGTTATCGCAACCAGGATAGATTCAAACAGGCTCATAGCTGAACCTCACTGGCTGCGAACGCATCATTGGTGAATATTTGCTGGTCCAGCTGTTCATCCTTCATTAATTGACCATCCCTAAAACTCAACCTCCGCTTGGCCGCTGCCGCAAGATCAGCCTCGTGGGTAACGAGGATGATTGAAATGCCACTGTTATTCAGTTCCTGAAACAGACGCATAATATCAATCCCGGTATGGGTATCAAGCGCACCGGTAGGCTCGTCCGCAAGCAGTAACACCGGATCGTTTACGAGAGCTCTGGCAATTGCAACGCGCTGTTGCTGGCCACCCGAAAGTTGTGAAGGATGATGATCGGCACGATCACTCAATCCGACCTGATCCAGCGATGCTGCAGCACGTCGGTGTCGCGCCAGTCGGGACATCCCTGAATAAAGTAACGGCAATGCCACATTCTCCAGAGCACTTGTGCGCGCCAGAAGATTAAACTGCTGGAACACAAATCCAAGTTTCCTGTTGCGCAGCTCAGCTAATTCATCGTCAGACATGCTGGCCGTATCTACGCCATCTATTTCAAGACGACCGCTAGAAGGTGAATCCAGGCATCCGCACAAATTCATAAAGGTGGATTTACCAGAACCTGATGGGCCCGTGACTGAAACAAATTCAGCTTGTCGAATGACAACGGAAACATTTTGCAGGGCGTGAACATCAGAATCACCGATATGGTAATGGCGTGATACCGAGTCGACCTTTAACAGAACGTTATTCATCAGTCTGGGTTTCGTATTGCCCTGACAATCACTTTATCACCTTCAGACATCCCCTCGACCACTTCCGTAACCTGGTTATCTGCCAGTCCAATCTGTATCTCAGTTTGCTTCGGTTCCCCATCAATCAGTTGCCAGACTGTCCCCGGTCGAGATGACGTCGGTCGTCTTCGCGGGCTCTCACGACTCATCTGATCGAATTTTCTCTGTTGCGCCGGGTTTAGAAGCACGCTTATTTTCGAATTCATGTTTACTCGCAGTTGCGGCATTCGAGTCCGCATTGACGCCCGGTCACCCGATTCAACCATCCGTCGGGCTTCTTTTTGCATATCCGACACCAGAGATTCAATTTCAGTTTCCTGCAAAGCACTCAGTTCAAGCTCTGTCTTCAAGCGCTGCAACAGATCACCCCTCTTCCCACGACCTCCTGGGGAAGACGATTCTGATTCCTGGGAAAATCCCTTGGGCGCATATCTGAGTGCGGCATTCGGTACCTGCAGGACGCCTTCTCTGCTGCCCAGTACTATCTCGACGTTAGTCGTCATACCGGGAAAGAGAGCCAGGTCGTTGTTGCTTGCCGTAATGATGACTCGATAAGTCACGACATTCTGAACCTTATCCGGTGCTTTTCGTATCTGCTGGATGAGACCGCGAAACTTACGTTCAGGATAAGCGTCAACTGAAAATCGGCAAACCATCTCTTCTTTAATGCGCCCAATATCAGCCTCATCGACACTGGCTTCGACCTTCATTTCATGAAGGTCCTGGGCAATCTGAAACAATTCGGGCGCCTGCAGGCTGGCAGCAACGGTCTGTCCCAGTTCGATGGTTCGATTAATGACAGTACCTGCAACTGGAGATCGAATCATCGTGCGCTCAAGGTCCAATTGTGACTGACTCAACATCGCCAATCGCTGCGCATGCACTGCTCTGGCATTGGCGACAGCTGCTTCCGCCATTTTTACCTGGGCATTTGTTGTCTCAACGGTGGTGAGATCCTGATCGAGTTCAGAAGCAGAAGCATAATCCTCTTCTCGCAGATCTTCTCGACGCTTTAACTCCCGCTGCGCCTGACTGTGCAGTGCTCTCGCTCGGACAACATCCGCGTCACGCTGTTGAATACTGGCTTCGGCAACCCGTACATCTGCTTCATTCTGTTTCACACGAGCTTCAAATGTACGCGGATCAATTCTTGCCAGTAACTGATCGGCTTCAACCACATCATTGAAATCAACATACAGCTCCGCAATCTGACCAGACAGCTGCGAACCCACAACAATCGTATTCAGTGCTTCAAGAGTTCCTGTGGTAACAACAACGCTCTCGATATCGCCTTCTGTAATATCACCCAGCACATAGTTTATTTGCGCCTCGTCACTCTTGTTCCCGTATAGCAGAACACCAGCCAGTAGTAATGCTGCCAAGGAGAATGCCGTAATGTATCTAGTCATGCTTTATATTCTTACGTGTACCGAAATACTATAACGGTATCCGACACGAATACTCAAACCTGGATAATCAGAATTGCCTCATGCGGCATCTGTGTCAGTCGGTTTGACAAGCGATTCAGCCGGAATTCCTAGTCCCTGATTCAAACGCCAGATCATCTTCAAGGTGAGGGGTAGTGTTGCCGAATCACGTCGTTTCATCTCACAGGCTTCGAAAAACATCACGAGGCGTGTAGCATGTCTCATATCCACCGCCTTCATCCAACATCACGACCAGGAGTATCCGCTTGTTTACCCATGCCATTGTCCGTCGTCCCTGCTCTCGTCTGCGTGACGGTCTGACCAGTGCTGAACTCGGCACCCCCGATTATGACAAGGCGATCGGACAACATGACACCTATATTGAAGCTTTACAGCAATGTGATCTTAGAGTGATGATCTTACCGGCAGATGACCGCTTTCCTGATTCCACATTTGTGGAAGACACTCCACTTCTGACACCTGCCTGCGCTATTACTACCAATCCTGGTGCGGAGACTCGTAAACCAGAGGCAGAACTTATTCGAGGCAGTCTTCAGATTTTCTATCCTCAACTGGAACAGATTGAGGAACCTGCCACACTGGATGCAGGTGACATTATGATGGTAGGGAATCACTTCTATGTCGGTCTATCGGGCCGCACAAATCAGGCTGGTATTGATTCACTCACCGGCATTCTCGCGTTTCATGGTATGACAGTAACAACAGTGAAGATGAGAGACATGTTGCATTTGAAGACCGGTTTAAGCTACCTGGAAAACAACAACCTGCTGATATGTGGTGAGTTTCTCCAGAATCCCCTATTCGACTCGTTCAATCAGATCGTCGTGCCGCCGGATGAAAGCTACGCGGCAAACTCAGTCTGGATAAACGGCACCGTCCTTGTCCCTGCGGGGTACCCAAAGACCCGGGCAGCTATCGAACAGGCCGGGTATGAGACCATTGCACTGGACGTGTCGGAGTTTCAAAAAATCGATGGTGGCCTGAGCTGTATTTCTCTACGTTTTTGAAACAACTAACAGCGACGCGATAATCATCTTGCCTACCGGGCTAACCCAGCGCACGATAGTGACATGACAATGCAGTCCCCGATAATTGATTCACAGGTCCATGCTTACGAACGGGACCATCCTGCAAGACCCTGGCAAGGTTGGCTGCATGGTCCGCCAGAGGTCACGGGTGATGATATGGTCGCAGCGATGGATGCGACTGGTGTTGACGGTGCACTTCTGGTTTCGCCGTGGACCATGTATCGCTTCGATGCAAGTTATGCTCTTGAAGTCTATGCACTTCATCCTGAACGTTTTGGTCTGATCAAGCCCTTCAATCCTGTAGTACAGGATGTAGCCAATGAAATGGCGGACTGGGCTGCAAGACCCGGTGTGGTTGGCGCGAGAATAATGCTGCAGAAGCAGATGACGATGGATTCCCACGGATCCGGGCTTAATCAGATTCTTTCAGCTGGCGCCCGGCAAGGTCTTCCAATCAATATTTTGTGTTGGGGAACGCTCCCGTTACTGTCGGAGTTGGCTAAAAAGAATCCGCACACACAGATTGTTGTGGATCACGTGGGTCTGAACCAGCCTTTTGAACCACCCGTTCCACCAGAGCCATTTGCTAATCTGGCCGACGTCATTGCTCTCGCCCGTTATGACAACGTCGCCATCAAAATCTCTGGTGCTTGCACACTCTCGCATCAACCATTCCCCTACGAGGACATCTGGGAACCATTAAGCCAGATCTTTGAAGCGTTCGGATTTGATCGTTGCCTCTGGGGAACAGACTGGACCCGTGCTGTTGAATTACTGACTTATGAGCAAGGAGTTGAGGCATTTCGCCTGACGGATCAACTTTCAGATTCTGAGCGGGACATGCTCATGGGAGGTAGTGTTGCAGGGATCTATGACTGGGTTCCCGGTATTTGACTAACCGCAGACCAACAATTACATATGACAGCCATCGCAGTCTATGCAGACCAAATTTCAAGCAAATACTCACTATTCGACATATGAATAGTCTTCCCAACCCACGCCTAATCGCGCTATCGTGTACATCGTGGAGCTGATATCTATCCCTATGATTTCCTCGAAACGTCTAGCAACTCCCCTGCAAGCAGCACCGCTTTTACTGTCTGTGCTGGCACTTTCTGTACTTCTGATCTGTTCTGCATCCGCCAGCGAACCCCAGGGAGCAGCGGTTATCGGCAGCTATAGATCACCTGGTGCAGCAAAGGCGACGCAAATAAAAGCCCGTGCAATCCTGCGAGACGTCGGCCAGCAAGCAGAAGTGAGGATAGCGGATGCCTCAATTTCCGGAAAACGCTGGTCACGAATCCTGGTTGTTCCACCTGCCCACAGGCACGGTCGTGAAATAGTCAGCCTGTTCCGTGAGAAAGGCTTTCCAGATGCCTGGTTTTTAGCTGATGTTGCGCCCTCATCAATTTCCTCGTCTTCCGTCAGTACCGACACCAGTCAACCTTCAGATCAGTCACTGGTGCAAGAGCAGGATACCCAGATTGTCGCAGTTGCCAGAACCAGCCAACCCGCCAGCCGCCAGGTCATTACATCAGCCGCCATGAAAACGACTCTGGCACCGGGTGAACTTATGGTGCTTGGCGAACAGGATGGTATCCCCTTTCATCGACTGTCGATAAAAACCATACCTTATGATCAGGCTGGCGTAACGCTGGACGGTGAGGTCAATGAACCGATCTGGCAGACAATCCAACCTCACGACAATATGATTGTTTCGGTCCCGGGTAAGGGAACCCCTGGTGAATACCCGACTGAACTCAGGCTGCTGGCAACTGAAAAGGGTTTGTATGCCAGCAGTATTATGTATCAACCGCCAGAAACCCTGGTGAAACGTTATTCT
>MDTC01204489.1_pt1 | contig 10651 bp, 11 predicted proteins | sample 811181 | NCBI WGS metagenome assembly MDTC01 (sample SAMN05326644, study PRJNA326480) | marine metagenome | isolation source: seawater | place: Pacific Ocean: North | collected 2011 | reverse complement strand
CGCAACTGAACGCAAAAATTTTGGCGACTGATTGCTTCCGCACCCATCGAGAGTAAATGCTGTGAGCTCACCTGACAATCAATCAAGCCAAACTGCCATCGCTGAAGTTGGAGCGCCAGGGCAATCAATGCAATCTTAGAGGCATTGGCTTGCCTGCTGAACATCGATTCGCCGAAGAAAACCTTACCCAGAGCTACCCCATAGAGTCCGCCCACAATTGCCGAACCGGCCCACACCTCAATAGAGTGGGCAAGCCCAAACTCATGAAGCCGGATATAAGCTGCCTGCATTTCATCAGTGATCCAGGTTCCTGTTGCGTCATCCCGCTCCGACTTGCAGCCGTGAATAATAGCTGCAAAATTGCTATCCATCGTGATCAGATAGGGTTGTTTCCTGATTAGCTTTCGCATGCTGCGCGAGATCTTTACGCGTTCGGGATATATCACTAACCTGGGATCTGGGGACCACCAAAGCACGGGTTGCCCCACTTCGAACCAGGGAAAGATACCCTGACTGTAGGCGGTCACCAGCCAAGCTGGAGAAAGTTTCCCTCCTGCTGCAAGCAGACCATCCGGGTCCGTCATTGCTGTATCGACGGGTGGAAACGCCGGTTCCGCATCGGGTTCGAGCCAGGGCAGGGACATCAGCTTAGTGGCATAAGGGCAGCGCTCTCAGACTTGACGTATCAGTCGTCAAGAAATTTCTCCGCATCCAGCGCCGCCATGCATCCAAAGCCAGCACTGGTTACTGCCTGCCGATAAACCTGGTCGGCAATATCTCCAGCCGCGAATACGCCTGGCACGCTGGTCTGGGTTGCCATGCCGTCAAGCCCGGTATTCACAACAACGTAGCCGTTTTTCATTTCCAACTGGTCTTTGAATATCTCTGAATTCGGCACGTGACCAATGGCGATGAATACGCCATCTAAAGTGAGATCAGTCGCTTCACCGCTGGCAGCATGTTTAATGCGGGCACCGGTGACACCCATATCGTCACCTATAACCTCGTCCAACACGTGGTCCCACAGCATTGTGACTTTCCCTTCATCAGCTCGCTCAAATAGTTTCTTCTGCAGAATCTTTTCGGCACGCAGAGAATCTCTGCGGTGCACAAGAGTGACATGGGAGCAGATATTTGACAGGTAGAGAGCTTCCTCAACAGCAGTATTGCCGCCTCCAATTACGGCAACTGGCTTGTTTCGATAGAAAAAACCATCGCAGGTGGCACACGCGCTGACGCCTTTACCCATGAATGCCTGTTCAGATTCAAGCCCGAGGTATTGGGCTGAGGCGCCAGTGGCAATGATCAACGCATCACAGCTATAGGTAGCGGAGTCGCCACTCAGTTTGAAGGGTCTCTGGTCTAGCTCTACTGCATTGACATGCTCAAAAATAACATTGGTATCAAAGCGCTCCGCATGATTTTTCATTCTCTCCATCAAATCAGGACCCTGTAAACCCTCGACATCACCAGGCCAATTATCAACGTCCGTGGTAGTCGTTAACTGACCACCTTGAATGAGACCGGTAACAAGCACGGGATCCAGATTCGCGCGCGCAGCATAAACTGCCGCGGTATAGCCCGCTGGACCTGAACCTAGAATGATGAGGCGATGGTGCTGAACGTCTGACATGGAGTGCTTCCTCGGTAGTTGAGAGGCTGGCGGCTTCAATCAATGTTGAGGCTACCGATCGGGTTTTAAAGTCTAGGCGACTATTCTACCTAGAAGCGGACTGCATGAGCAGCACAGAAACGGAATACAAGTTGAATTTAGGCTAATGTCGACCGGCTCTCATTTGCTCTTTTCGGTCTTAATACTCTGGCGCCTGCGCCCGATAACCTAAGGATGGATTAACGAGCTTAGGACAGAGGTTTTGGGCAGGAAGGGGAGCCCGAGCTGGACAGAGCAGCTACGCTGAAAATAAAGCAGCTCATCGCCTATCCCGAATCCTTCGTATAAACTATCCCCAGGTGTCTGAATAAATTGAAAAATATTGTAGTGGAAAAACTCGACCCCAAGACAGAAGTCAGCTCACTGATGCAGCGTTTGACACGCGAGGGGCTGCTCATTGTTTACTTCCTGATGGCTCTCTATCTGATCATTGCGCTGGTCAGTTATTCCCCCAGTGACCCGGGTTTTACCACCACGGGCAGTGGTGGTGATGTGGCCAATGCAGGAGGAGTCTATGGTGCCTGGCTGTCGGATGTCTTGCTGCATTTGTTCGGCTACCAGGCGTATGGCTTCCCGAGTCTACTCGCTTACAAAGTAGGCACGTCATTTCGCGAAGAAGAGCTGAGCGCTGAGTTTTCCGGGGCAATGTTCGGATTTAAGGCATTGGGTTTCTTTTTGCTGATGTTGTCAGCTTGCGGGCTCGCCACGCTGCATTTCAGCGTCAGCGAGGGAAATCCCTATATCGCTGGCGGTGTGCTTGGCTCCATCACGGTTGACCTTGGTGTGCCCCTGTTGGCCAGCTTAGGCAGCACCTTGTTTTTCTTCGCTGTGTTTTTATTTGGGCTCACGATTACGGTAGCTATTTCGTGGCTCGATGTGATTGACCGACTAGGTGCGGTGACGCTGCACAGCTGTAGCCTGTTGGTTGATAAATCGCGTAAGTGGGCAGCGAGCAAGAAACAGGAGCTCGCGACCCGTGAGCGGTTGGAGTTGCGCAAGAGGGTGTTGGACATTCACATCGAGAAAGAGAAAAAGCGAGTTCCACCAACCATTCAAAAGCCAGTTACCAAGAAAGTTGTGAAAAGCCCACGGGTTGAGAAAGAGCGCCAGGGCACTCTGTTTGAGGCTAGCTCTGTGAAAGAGCTACCGGCAATCGGGTTACTGGATGCCTGGCAGGAAACCAACGAATCTGGTTTTTCAAAGAAATCGCTGGAAGCCATGTCCAAGTTACTAGAGCTCAAGCTCAAAGATTTCGGCATTGAAATTGAAGTGACTGCAGTCAATCCAGGGCCGGTGATCACCCGTTTCGAGGTTCAACCCGCTCCTGGAGTAAAAGTCAGTCGCATTACCAATCTTGCCAAGGATTTAGCACGTTCACTGGCAGTGGTATCGGTTCGCGTAGTGGAGGTTATACCTGGCAAGACCGTCATAGGTATCGAAATCCCCAATGAAAAACGGGAGATCATTCAGCTGAGCCAGGTGCTTAGCTCCTCAGAGTTCGATCGCGCTGGCTCCCCAGTCAGTATGGCTCTGGGGCATGACATTATCGGTAAACCAGTAATTGTGGATCTGGCTAAAATGCCGCACTTGCTGGTAGCAGGTACCACCGGCTCGGGCAAGTCCGTGGGCATTAACGCCATGATCCTTAGCCTGTTATTCAAGTCTACCCCTGAGCAGGTCCGTATGATCATGATCGATCCCAAGATGCTTGAATTGAGCGTGTACGACGGCATTCCGCATTTACTGACACCTGTCATTACAGACATGAAAGATGCCGCCAATGGTCTGCGCTGGAGCGTCGCCGAAATGGAGCGGCGCTACAAATTGATGTCGGCTCTTGGGGTTCGTAATTTGGCAGGCTTTAACAAAAAGGTCAGCGATGCCAAGAAGACGGGTAGGCCCATCATAGATCCCATCTGGCAACCCGACCCAATGCTGCTGTCGGAAGAGCAGTCTTCACCGGAGCTCGAGCCCCTTCCCAGCATTGTCGTGATCGTCGACGAATTAGCGGACATGATGATGGTCGTGGGGAAAAAAGTCGAAGAACTCATCGCTCGAATCGCACAAAAAGCCCGTGCTGCTGGCATTCACCTGATCCTAGCTACCCAGCGACCTTCAGTCGATGTGCTGACGGGCCTGATAAAAGCCAATGTACCGACTCGTCTTTCATTCATGGTGCAGTCCAAAGTCGACTCTCGCACTATCCTAGGCGAAGGAGGTGCTGAGCAGCTGCTGGGGCACGGGGATATGCTGTTCCTGCCCCCAGGTGGCGGCGTCCCGACTCGAGTCCACGGTGCTTTTGTTAGTGATGAGGAGGTCCACCGCGTTGTGGCAGACTGGAAACGCCGCGGCGAACCGGTTTATATCGATGCCATCACCATCAGTTCAGAAGATTTTGACATGTCAGGTGGCGGTGGTGCTGGTGGAGAAGGGGAGGAAGATGATGCCCTGTATGATGAGGCGGTGCGTTTCGTTACCGAATCTCGCAAAGCCTCGATTTCCGCCGTGCAGCGTAAACTACGCATTGGCTACAACCGGGCCGCACGCATGATAGAATCTATGGAATCCGCGGGCGTGGTGTCGGAAATGGGCAGCAACGGTTCGCGGGAAGTCATCGCGCCCCCGCCGCCTCGCGATTAATCCGTTTCGAGAGCTCTAACATGCGCAGTTTGCTAACAGCACTTGCTGTCGTTTGCAGTCTTCATATTACTCCAGGTCCACTATTTGCGCAGGAAACGCCTCGCGAAAAACTGGATACACTGCTGCTGGACATTGAAACCCTCAGTGCCTCTGTCACACAGCTGATCGTGGAATCCGATGGCGCGGTGCTGGAAGAGAGCACGATTCAGATGCACCTGCTCCGGCCGGATGGATTTTATTGGGAAACCCTGGACCCATTCCCTGAACTGATTGTGACCGACGGTAATACCTTTTGGAATTACCAACCCGATCTGGAGCAGGTTGTGATTGAGGACTGGGACAGCACCCGCTCAGAACTGGCGGCACAGCTGTTAAGTGGCCGCACAAATAGGCTAAGTGAAGAATACCGCATCGATCTCACATCTGATGCCGAAGACAGCGAGTCTCTGTTTCAGCTCCACCCCCTAGATGCAGATAGCGTATACCATGTAATCCGGATTAACTTTCTCCAACAGGAGCTTGAATCTATTCACCTAGATCACAAAAACGGCCAACAGACCCTGTGGCAGTTTTCAAATCAGCGGCGCAATCAGGGGCTCGAACAAAAACTGTTCGAATTTGAGCCGCCTGCTGGTATAGAAATCGTCGATAACAGTTCCAGTGGACGCTAGAGGAAGAACATGCCCACATATGTCGCAATAGCTATTGGTGGTGCTTTTGGCGCTGTCATTCGTTATTGGCTCAGCACCAGCATGGAGCACCTGAACGGATCAACTTTTCCGGTAGGAACATTCAGCGTCAACGTGTTTGGCAGCTTTTTGATGGGAGCACTTTTCATCCTCTTCATGGAAAAAGCAGAGCTAATAGCAGCCTATAGACCGCTGATGGCAATTGGTTTTCTCGGCGCCATGACCACGTTTTCCACTTTTTCTCTGGACGCCCTTTTGTTGTTTCAACAAGGTCACTACAATACCGCTCTTTTTTACGTACTCAGCAGTGTGATTATCTGCATCTTTGCCGTCTACTTCGGCATGTTATTGGCACGCGCTGTACTCTAACTTCAATAGACCCTGAATTGACCCGGAACCTCTCATGTTAGACCCAAAATGGATTCGTTCTGAACCCGAAAAAATTGCTGTCCAGTTAAAGAAGAAAAAGTTTGAACTGGACGTGCATCGCCTGAAAGCTTTAGAGGAAAAGCGCAAAACCATGCAGCTTGATACTGAAGCGTTGCAGAACGAGCGCAATTCGCGTTCCAAAGAAATCGGCAAAGCGAAAGCGGCTGGTGAAGACATTTCAGAAATTTTAGCCTCAGTAGAAGACATGAAGCAGCAGCTGGAAATCAAGAAAGAAGAATTATCAGCCATCCAGAAACAGCTGCATGAATACATGTTGGGAATTCCCAACGTACCTGATACCGAAGTACCAGAAGGCAATAGCGAGGAAGACAATCGGGAAATTCGTACCTGGGGCACGGCAAGAACTTTCAGCGGCGAGATAAAGGACCATGTTGAACTGGGAGAGGGGTTGGACAACGGTCTGGATTTTGCCTCTGCCTCCAAGCTGACTGGCTCGCGGTTTGTCGTCATGCGCGGGCAAATTGCCCGACTCCATCGCGCACTGAGTCAATTCATGCTTAATACCCATACCGACGAGCATGGCTATACCGAACTCAACGTACCCTATATCGTCAATCAGGAGTCACTTTTTGGCACCGGTCAGCTCCCCAAGTTCGAAGAGGAGCAATTCAAACTGCAGGGAGATCACGAGTTCTACCTGATACCGACAGCAGAAGTTCCCGTAACTAACCTGGTTCGCGACGAAATACTGGAGGCCGATAGCCTGCCACTGAAATTTGCCAGCCATACGCCTTGTTTTCGCAGTGAAGCAGGCAGCTATGGCAAAGATACACGGGGTATGATCAGGCAACACCAATTCGAGAAAGTGGAGCTGGTACAGATAGTTACACCTGGTACTTCTAGCTCAGCACTGGAGGAATTGACCGGTCACGCTGAAGTCATATTGCAGAAGCTCGAATTGCCTTACCGCAAGGTAATGCTTTGTGGTGGCGATCTAGGCTTCTCTTCAGTGAAGACCTATGACCTGGAAGTCTGGCTACCATCGCAGAGCACTTACCGAGAAATTTCCTCCTGTAGTCTGTTTACTGACTTTCAGGCGCGACGCATGCAGGCGCGCTGGCGAAATCCCGCCACAGGTAAGCCAGAACTCGTGCACACCGTAAATGGGTCAGGCCTTGCTGTAGGTCGCACCTTGGTTGCCATCCTGGAAAATTACCAGGATGGGCAGGGTAGAGTACACATACCACAAGCGCTTCAGCCCTATATGAATGGAATAGAGATTATCGGCTGATGGAGTTCCTGCCGGTATTTCTCAATATCAGGGACAGGAAATGCGTCATTGTTGGAGGAGGGGAAGTCGCTGTTCGCAAGGCGCGCCTGCTGTCGCGCGCGGAGGCTAAGCTTCACATCGTTGCCCCTCAGCTCAATACTGAAATGCAGTCTCTGTGCAAAGCTCAGGCTGCAGTTGTCACCATCGGTACTTTCGAACCCTCTCAGCTAGCTGGCGCCGTGTTGGCGATAGCGGCCACCGATGACATTAAAACTAATATCGCCGTTAGTGTGGCCGCAAAAGAATTCAACATCCCGGTCAATGTGGTTGATGAACCCGAGTACAGCACCTTCATCACACCAGCCGTTGTCGACCGCTCACCCCTAGTCATCGCCATCTCCAGCTCTGGGAGCTCCCCAATACTCACACGGCAGGTGAAAGCTTTGAATGAAACCATGCTGCCATCCCGCATGGCTGAACTGGCCACACTTTTGCGGGAGTTTCGTGAGCCGGTGCAGGAGTCGCTCTCTAATTTTGAGGACCGGGTAAAATTCTGGGAAGACGTTCTCGATAGCGAGATCCCAGAACTGGTCTATAGTGGACAGTTAGAGCAGGGCAGGGACAAGTTGGCAGCGCGCCTGACTAGTAAAACTGCGATTGATGCTATTGGCGAAGTGTACCTGGTGGGTGCCGGTCCAGGAGACCCGGATCTACTCACTCTTCGGGCCCTGAGGCTAATACATAAGGCTGACATCGTACTCTACGACCGCCTGGTCTCGGACGAAATTATGTTACGCATTCGACCGGACGCCGAGCGCATACACGTGGGCAAGGCACGTTCAGAGCACAGCGTCGAGCAGGGCAAAATCAACCAGATGCTTGTTGATTTTGCCCGTGCAGGAAAACGAGTGCTGCGCTTGAAGGGTGGGGACCCGTTTGTGTTTGGCCGTGGTGGCGAAGAGTTGGATTCCCTTTCGGAAGCGCAGATTCCCTTCCAGATTGTGCCAGGGATTACCGCCGCGACGGGCTGTGCCGCCTATGCAGGCATTCCATTGACTCATCGAGACTATGCCCAGTCGGTGCGATTTCTTACCGGGCACACCAGAGATGGGAAGCTGGATCATGATTGGCCTGAGTTGGCCCGAAAACTCCAGACCCTCGTGTTCTATATGAGCTTGGGCGGTCTAGCTGAAATTTGTAGACAGCTAATTGCTCATGGCATGCCGAGCTCCACACCATCTGCAGTTATTCAGCAGGGAACCACATCATGTCAGCGAGTCGTGTGTACTGAGCTGAAGAATCTGCCGGCCCAGGTTGCAGAAGCTGAACTCAAGGCGCCAACTCTCACTATTATTGGCGATGTGGTTTCATTGAGAGATAAACTGGCGTGGTTTGGTGAGCATTAAGTACTTTAGTTACACTCATTGCTGTTGCAGCTCGCGAACCGTTACTAAATACAATTGTCGGGTTTGGGTAAGCCCGCAATTTTTGCCGCGGTCTTTGCGGCACTACCACCAAATAACCTCATGACATAAACGCTGCGGCCTTTTTCGGCGCCCAGTTCCTTTTTCATGTAGCTTATCAAGGCGCGGCTGGCAGGTGACATCTGGTATCTGCGGTGAAACTTGCGTAATAAATGGATGACTTCCCAGTGTGCCGGAGTAAGGCTAATACCCTCTACTACAGCAAGATGCTGAGCGGCGGATTCTGTCCAATCCTCGAGATTCCTGAGATAGCCTTCCTTGTCTAAGTTGATGTTTTCCAAATTCAATCTATCCTGCCCGGCTTGGTTCTGAGGGGCTCTCACGTTTTAGAACCAGCTTACCGTCTTGCTATGCTGAACCGTAAGTTCGACAAACTTGTGGTAACCAAGAACTTCAACCAAAGCATCCTGCTTATCCTCCAATCCGCGCGCAACAAGATCTTCACGCAGCCCGTAAACAGAATTGTCACGCGAAATTAATGAGAGTAATTTCTTGTCACAGCAGGAGTAGACCCCATCTTCGATAAACAGAATTTCATCCCCTGGATTAATGACCTTTAAGCAGGCTTCAAGCAGCTCATGTTGCGGGCTGCGACTTATAGTGTGCAAACTGCTCATAGATTGATCACGAAATCAGATCGATTAATTAGCGCACGCATTTGCGTAGCATCAAGCAAGGTTACGGGTATTGCGAGATCGCCAGCTTCCAAATTGCGATTCTTTAAGCTCTCATTATCTACGCAAACTTCATCAATGCCATACAGATCCAGAGTCTCCAGTGCATTACCCAAAGTCTTGGCCTGAATAGGCTCGCCATTCTGGTTAGCCAACAATTGGTAAACCCCATCATCCATGAAGAGGTAGTTGACCTCTTGTTCGAACACTGCCGTCGCCAGAGCGGCATCCAGGCTCATCTTGGGACGGTTACTGCCATAGGGTGCAGTGCGACTAATAAAGGTAAAAGCTTTCTTGTGCATGGGAAACAGCCCTCCATCAGCCGAAACTGATCAGTCGATCTGACTGCAGCGCGGCGTCAACCAACTGACCGAGACCGGCGATGTCAGAGCTTTCAAACAGCGAGACACTATCTTTCTCATGGCGCTCAGCTTCTCGAGGGTCGATGATGCCGCGACTAATTGCAGATGACACGCAGGCTATAGATTCAATCTCGTGGCTTTCGATAAGCTGATGCCAGGCCTTAGGTAAATTGATTTCGTCTTGGGGTGAAACCGCAAGGGCATTGAGGGTGAATACGCCGTCTCCATAGAAAAAGACCCTATAGATGTCATGTCCTTGATCCAGCAGGTTGCGGGCGAACTGATAGGCAGTCATAGATGCCTGGGAGGAGAAAGGAGAAGCACAGACGACGAGGGAAAATTTCACGGCTTGCTCTGGCGCAGTCTAATTGGTCTGAGAGTTATTTTGGCCAAAGAAAAGCCCCAGGCAAGCTGGGGCTTTCAACGGTCATCTTGGCTAATTCAGGGTGATTAATCATCACCTGAAAAGGCCATGAGCAGGTGCAGCAGGCTCATGAAAATATTGTACAGCGAGACATACAGGGTAATGGTTGCAAGTATATAGTTGCGCTCACCACCATGAATAATTTCGCTGGTCTGGTACAGAATCACTGCGCTAGAGAAAAACATAAAGCCAACGGACATCGCCAGTTGCAGGGCCGGCATTTGCCAAATCAGACTGATGACAATCGCCGCGATCAGGACCAGACAACCCGCCGCGATGAAGCCACGCAGGAAGGAAAAGTCCTTGCGAGAAACCAACACCCATCCACTCAGACCCAAAAAGATAAAGGCGGTGCCACCAAGGGCAGTTGTCACGATTTCGCTGCCGCCCTGGCTAGCCATTAGATAGCCAATCAGCGGACCAATACCGTAGCCAATAAATCCGGTAAAACCAAAAGTGGTCAGCAGTCCCCAAGAACTGCGGGCGAGGGAATGGGTCGCAAACAAGAATCCGTAGGCTCCGATCAGGAATATCCAGGGGCTGAGTGGGGGCGCATTGAAACTCAGAGCGGCCGTAAGCGTACTAAACGCCAGCGTCATGGCCAGAAGTAGATACGTATTCTTGAGAACTTTATTGACCGCGAGGGCCGATTGCTGGCCGTGGGCAATGGTCAAATCAACTTCGTTCATCATATTCTCCAGCAGTAATGGTTTATGAGTGTAACGACTAACTGTGGTGGCACTTTACTATATACTTCACTAGTCACGACATTAGTAAATACTTGGTATATTGATGGGGGTAGATGGGAGGTAATCAATGCGCTGAACGCGCGGGTACCAGCCATGGCCCTCATCAATAATCATACCTGTAAGCCTCGCGAAATCAACGCATTTCGCGGCTTGTGGACCAATAGAGGCAGTTTTGACCTTCCCCCGGACACATCAGTTAGTGTAACATTCTTTCGACGCGGAGGGGTGGCAGAGCGGTTGAATGCACTGGTCTTGAAAACCAGCGAGGGTGAAAGCCCTCCGAGAGTTCGAATCTCT
>MDTC01083877.1_pt1 | contig 10651 bp, 5 predicted proteins | sample 811181 | NCBI WGS metagenome assembly MDTC01 (sample SAMN05326644, study PRJNA326480) | marine metagenome | isolation source: seawater | place: Pacific Ocean: North | collected 2011 | reverse complement strand
TATGGTGACGGTTCAAGTTTAACAGGAGTAACAGCTACTGTTTCTACAATTAATTCTACCTTAAGTGTATCAAAAGGAGTATTTTTATCTGATATCTTGAATATATCTGGAGCAGTAATAATGAAAGATACATTAAGCGTAGGAGGCAAATTATATGGAGACGGTTCCAGTTTAACAGGAGTAGTAACGGATGTCACAACAATCAATTCCACATTGAGTGTATCTAAATCGACATTTTTAAGCGATGCATTAAATGTATCAGGAGCTACTATTTTAAGAGATACTTTAAGTGTAGGAGGCAAATTATATGGTGACGGTTCCAGTTTAACAGGAGTAGTAACAGATGTCACAACAATCAATTCCACATTGAGTGTATCTAAATCGACATTTTTAAGCGATGCATTAAATGTATCCGGAGCTACTATTTTAAGAGACACGCTAAGTGTAGGAGGTAAATTATATGGAGACGGTTCTGAATTAACTGGTTTAATTTCATCAATAAGTAATTTATCAGATGTTTCAGGAACACCATCTAATAATAATGTATTAATTTACAATAGTACAACTGGAAAATGGGAGCCGGGAACAAGTGGAGAGGCTGCAGTTGAAACAGCATCTACTACCACAAAAGGAGGTATTAAAGTTGGTTCAGGATTAGAAATGGAAGGATTGTTTTTGAATGTTAAAACTGATACAGAGCTTACCGGAACTTTGAATTTGTCAGGAAACGCAACAATTCAAAGCACATTGAGTATTGGAAATTCAGCAACTTTTACATCTACACTAAGTGTAGCTAATTCTGTAACTTTAGGAAATACACTTAATTTATCAGGAGCAGCAATAATGAAAGAGACACTAAGTGTAGGAGGTAAATTATTTGGAGACGGTTCTAGTCTTACTGGAGTAGTAACAGATATAACAACAATCAATTCCACATTAAGTGTATCAAAATCCACATTTTTAAGCGATACATTAAATGTATCCGGAGCCACTGTTCTGAGAGATACATTAAGCGTAGGAGGTAAATTATATGGAGATGGTTCCAGTTTGACAGGAGTAGTAACAGATGTATCAATCATTAATTCAACATTAAGTGTATCAAAAGCTACATTTTTAAGCGATGCATTAAATGTATCAGGTTCTACTATTATGAGAGACACGCTAAGTGTAGGAGGTAAATTATATGGAGACGGTTCCAGTCTTACTGGAGTAGTAACAGATGTAACAACAATCAATTCAACATTAAGTGTATCTAAATCAACATTTTTAAGCGATACATTAAATGTATCAGGAGCTACCATTATGAGAGATACATTAAGTGTGGGAGGTAAATTATATGGTGATGGTTCTAGTTTATCAGGAATAGTTACAGATGTCACAACAATCAATTCCACATTAAGTGTATCAAAATCCACATTTTTGAGTGATGCATTAAATGTATCAGGATCCACTGTTTTAAGAGATACACTAAGTGTAGGAGGTAAATTATATGGTGATGGTTCTAGTTTATCAGGAATAGTCACAGATGTAACAACAATCAATTCAACATTAAGTGTATCAAAATCAGTATTTTTAAGCGATGCATTAAATGTATCAGGTTCTACTATTATGAGAGATACATTAAGTGTAGGAGGTAAATTATACGGTGATGGTTCCAGTTTATCAGGAATAGTCACAGATGTAACAACAATCAATTCAACATTAAGTGTATCAAAATCCACATTTTTGAATGATGCATTAAATGTATCAGGAGCTACTGTTTTAAGAGATACACTAAGTGTAGGAGGTAAGTTGTATGGTGATGGTTCAAGTCTTACTGGAATAGTCACAGATGTAACAACAATCAATTCAACATTAAGTGTAGCTAAATCAACATTTTTAAGTAATACTTTAAATATTTCAGGTGCAACAATTATGAACGAAACTCTAAGTGTAGGAGGTTCAGTTGAATTGTGCAATAATGATAGTGATACACTTTCATTCCATGGTGTATCTGGAGTAACAAGACAAACGGTTAGTAATATTACAGATAATTCAGGTGGAGGAACTGCCGATGGAACAATTAGTTCAATTGTATCAAGAAATGCGTATGACGTTCATGCTGGAAGTAATAGTACAGTCGCAGATTTAGCAACAACCAGAAATGCAATTAAAGAATTATCAACTAAATTAAATGCAGTAATTGATGCATTACAAGCCTTAGGATTATTTAAATAATCGTAAATAATTTAAATATCATAAAAACAAATTAAAAGATATGAACATTCAATTATCTTAAAAAAGATACAATTAAACATAGTTAATTTTAAAAGGTGTTATATCATAAAACACTGATTTAATTTTTATCGTGCTTATAATTATTATTTAATATAAATTTAATAAGGATTATATGATTTTAAAAAAATTACAAAAATATAAGTATTATTTATATATCATTATTGTAAAAAAATTTGTGATTTTCGCTACCCCAGTTTTTTAGTAAATTTAAAATTTGAGAAATTAAATTTAAAATATAGAGTTAAAATAATGAACTACAATTTAAAATTAGAAACAATTTTCAAAGAACCATTTTTTACCAATTTACTTAAAAATGATGTAGTGATATTTGGTTCAGCAGTTAGAGAATTAGTTGTTAATGGTTTAAGTCTTAAACAATTTTCAAAAAAAGAATATAATGTAATAAGCTCTTATGGAAAAGCAATTTTTATAGATATAATAGAAAGAGATCTTTACGAATATATCACAAGAAGAACTGTTATATCAGCAGGAACTAGTGGTAAAAATACTATAATAAGTTATGATATAGAAATAAATGAAAATACTTTTATATTGGATATTATTTATGTTAAAACTGTATTAAGTTTAAATTTAATTAATTTTCAAAAAGATCTTAATTGTTTAATCAATATTGATTGCTTATGTATAAAAAGAACAGGAGTTCAAGTTCTAGATTTACTTGATAATATACCATATATTTTTAAGGATATATTGGAAGAAATACATAATAAAAGATTTACATTTATTGAACCTTTAAAATCATTAAATGTCCTTGATTACAAATATATTAGTGAATTGAAAAGATCAGGATTTGAAAATTTAGACAATGTATTGACTAAAGTTAATTCTAAAGATAAAGATAATTGTGAATGTAGTATATGCTATGAAAAAGATGAAAAATTGGAATTCGTAGAATTTCCATGCAAGCACTCTTTTCATAAAAAATGTATTGAGTCTGCAATTAAGGTTTTTTTTTCAGATAAAAAATTTAAAAAATATTTTAGATGCCCATATTGTAATTATGATTATACTCATAAAGAAATAATTTAAATTAAATTAAATTTGAATTTATTTTAAATTAATATAAAAATATTAAAGATTAATAAAGTTAATATAAATAATGTGTGGTATATTTTTCGTATTTGATAATGATAATAAAATAACAGATGATGAAATAAAAAACAATGCTAATAAATGTCAAATTAGAGGTCCTGATAAAACTAATTTTCTTAAATTAAATAAAAATTTAACAATGGGTTTTCATCGTTTAAGAATTAATGATTTGTCTCTAGAAGGAGATCAACCTATGAGAGATCCAGACGGAGATAATATTGTATTAATATGTAATGGTGAAATTTATAATTATAAAAAATTAGCCTTAGAAAATAAATTTAATCTAAATTCTCAAAGTGACTGTGAAATTATATTACATCTTTATAAAAAATACGGAATAAAAAAAACAATATCCTTATTAGATGGAGTTTTTGCATTTGTTCTTGCAGATTTAGATAAAAACAGATTATTTATATCACGTGATCCTTTTGGAATTAGATCATTATTTGTAGGATATAATTGTCATAATAATTCTTTTGGTTTTGCAAGTGAATTAAAGTCTTTGGACAAATTATTTACATCTGTTTCTCCATTTGAACCAAGTCATTTTTTAGAAGTGGATTTAGAAAAAATTTTTGCCGAAGGTTTTTACTTATTTGAAAAGTTAAAATATTACCCAAGTATTAATGGTAATAAAAACCTAAAAGAAGTTAATGGTTTAAAAAAATTATTAACATTTAAAGAATTAGAAAAAAACAAACAAAAACAAGATTATCTATTACCATGGCTTCTTGATAATTATAATTATAGCAAACGATTCTTTGATAACTTTATTAATTGTTCATTAACTGATTCTGAATATGAAAAATATGTAACTAAGATGATATATAATTATTTAAATAATGCAGTAAAAAAAAGATTGTTATCTAATAGACCTATAGGATGCCTATTGTCGGGAGGATTTGATTCTTCTATTATTACTGCCTTGGTAGCAAAACATTTTGATAGAGGTGAATTAAAAACTTTCTCAATTGGATTGGAAGGTTCTGAAGATTTAAAATATGCCAGACAAGTTGCCGAATATTTGGGAACTGACCATCATGAAGTTATTGTTTCTGAAAAGGATATGTTGGATGCTATACCTGATACTATTTACACTACAGAAACTTATGATACAACAACGATTCGTGCTAGCACACCTATGTTATTATTAAGTAAATATATAAAGGAAAATACCAATGTTACTGTAGTTTTTAGTGGAGAGGGAAGTGATGAAGCATCTGGAAGCTATATGTATTTTCACAATGCTCCAGATGATCATGAATTTCAAAAAGAAACTGAAAGACTTTTGTCAGATTTATATATGTTTGATGTTTTGAGATGTGATAAATCAACTGCTGGAGCTGGTTTGGAAGTACGTGTTCCATTTCTTGATCTAGATTTTATGAATTGTTACATGAGAATACTTCCTGAATTTAAGAATCCTAAAAAATATGGAGTAGAAAAATATTTACTTCGAAAAGCATTTAGTGGTCTTGATTTACTACCAGATAGTGTTCTTTGGAGAACCAAGGAAGGTATGTCTGATGGTGTTTCATCTCAAAAAAGAGGTTGGTTTGAAATTATTCAAGAATTTGTGGATTCTGAATTTACTAAACCGGAATTTAGCCAATTTCTTGATAAAAGTTACAGACACAATAATCCAAAAATAAAAGAATCTTTGTATTATCGAATTTTATTTGATAAGTTTTTTAATAAAAGAGATAAAATTTTAGATTATTATTGGCTTCCTAAATGGAGTGGTGATATATCAGACCCATCGGCCAGAGTATTAGATGTTTATCATGATAAAATAGAGATTTAAAATAGTAAAATTTTAAAATATACTAAAATTTTTTTTTAAAATTTTACATTTACATTTTTCATGCTAAATCCGCCTTGTATAACTTTTTTTTTTGAATTATCTTTTACAGGAAAAGTCGTATTACCATAAAATTGAGTCATTTTCCTGCATTCTTTTGCTACATTATCCCAACTTTTTCCCGGAGGACAATTATGTGGTTTTTTATTTAATAACATTTTTTTAATTAATAATGTCCCACCTTTTTGATTTCTGGTCCTTGAACGCTTTCTTGAACGCAGTCTCGACATATAACTATTTTTAAATTGTTTTCTCCATCCTGCATATTGTTTAGATCTTACATTATGTCTTTTTCTTAATCTTTTAATATAACTGTTTTTTCTTTTATTAGATTTTTTTTTAACCATTTTATAATATATTATTATAAAATTATTTATTCATTTTTTATTAATTTATTTAATTGTTGTTGTTCTTTCAGAAAAAGGGTCATTTTCATCTGATATATATTTAATTGCCTTATCAACAACAGGGTTATTTTTATCCGAAAAATTCAATTCATAAAATTGTCCATTATTACCAAAAGAAAAAATTCGAAATTTTTGTTTGGTATCAAAAACAGAGTAAGTTGTAACATTTTCGAAACTAAATTGACTAAAACTCCATTTGTCACTAAAATATTGAGGAAGAGCCCATTTCATATATGGAACTCCATAACTATCAAAAGAAGGATTATCTATTTTCAGTTTTTTGTTAATACCAGAATTGTAAATATGAATTGTTCCTTTGATTGATGATATAAGTATTAATGAATTTTTACGACTCATTTTAATATCAACAATTTTTGTTGTTTCAGAACCTCTTCTAAATTCATTTAATTTTTCTTTAGTTTTAGCACAAAATAATCTAATTATTGTTCCTCTTTCAGATGCAGAAACAATGTATTTACCGTTATTATTAAGGTAAAGATGTTCAATATGATTACTGTGTGCTTCAATTACATCGAGGTAATCTTGATCTAATTTTGTTATATTAATAGTCCCAATCTTATCCCCCGTATATATTAAGTTGTTTGATTTTTCAAGTCCAATACAAACTAATTTATTAGGACTCATGGTATTCACATTGATAGTTTTAACTACACTTAAAGATTCAAAAGCATAAATAAATATTTTTTTTTCTATTAAAACAACTATATGATTTTTTGTAACATAAACATTAAGTATAGCAGTATTATATTGAATTTCTCCCAATACAGATTTTTTAGAATCATCCCAAACAATTAATTTATTATTTGGATATAGACTTTTTTTTGTCCTCCCTGCAAAAACTATGATATTAGAATTATATAACATTTTAACTATAGAAACACCTCCAGAAATTTTTCGAGACAATACCTTTTTAAAAGGATTTAGACAATAAATATAAAAACCTATTGGTGTTCCAAAACATGCATATTCTTCAGTTTGATTAAAACTGATATAAACTTTACCAGAATTTGTATCTAAATTCATTATTAATTATATTTTATATTTTTTTTAAATAAATATAAAATTAAATTTTACGAAATTAATAATATATATATTTCATAAAATTAAGTTAGAAAGAATGCAAAAACTTCAGATATTTTTCTGATACTTTTTTACTCATAATTTGATGAGCAACTTCACATGCAAATATTTCATTAGGATGATATATCGATGTATTTAATTTAAAATTATATTTTGTTTTTAAAATATTCAAATAACCAATTGAACCATGTTTGTTTATTGCATGTGAAAAAACCTTACCATTATGATATTTTAGATAAACAAAATAAATATTGTTATTAAATTTATATGTCCAATATTGATTATTTGAATCTGGATTTACCATATTATTTTTATGAAATTTATTTGGAATAGAATTAAATTTTTTATTAAGAAATGGGTATATTTTAAGATAATATGAATTAAATTTATCTTGATTAAACCTTTGTATGATATGAATTTTTTCATGAATTAAGGTATCTAATAAATTATCATTATATTGCACATTCATAATTTTATTAAAAAAATTTTGAGGAATAATTATTGTGTCATGGACTGTAAAAGGCATACCCATTTCTAAATTATTATTTGATTTTAAAAATTTCCAAGGATATTTGAAAAATATTTTTAAATTTAAATTTCTTAATTTTTGATCACAAATTTTTGTCAATCTGAATATATTTTTTTTTTCCATTTCATTTAATTCTGATAAATATTCTAAATATTTCTTTTTGAAATTATTTTTTTCTGTGTAATTCTTTAATTTTACACCTTTCATATTTTTATCAATAGAATTAATATAATTATTAAAATGCTTAGAATTTTGTATTTCAAGTAAAATAGAATTATAAAAACTTTCTCTCCTTTTTTTGAATAAGCATATTAAAATAATTGTAATCATAAAAATAATTAATAATATTTTCATTTAATATAATTAAATATTTTATTAACTTGGATAAAATAAAAATTTAAAAATGCTGTATTATATTAATAATAAATGTCTTTTAATAATTCTAATATTTTTAATAGTGATTTAAATCTTGACGCAGGAGAAGGAAAAATAATTTTAAATTCAGATGCAATTTTTAATGACACATTGAATGTTTCAGGAAAATCAACACTTAATGATTTAAGTGTAGAAAATATTATTCATACAAATAATCTTTCTGTTACAGGAAATCTTACAACTAATAATTTGACCTGTAGTGGAACCATTAATACTACAGAAACAACATCAGTTGAAATAGGGGGGAATTTTAATGATGTGACAATTAGAGGAAATTTAATAGTAAATGGAACTACCACAACTTCCAACAGTGCTAATTTAACTGTTGATAATGCATTAATAAAGGTTGGTAATAACAACTCTGGAACCACAAAAGATTTAGGTTTAATATTTACAAGAAGTAGTGATTCTCAAAATTTAGCTTTACTATGGGATGAGAGCGCAGATGAATTTATTTTTGCTGAAACCAACTCTGAGGATGGTAGCACTTCTGGTAACGTTCAAGTGGACGGATATAAAAACATAAAATTAAATAATATCCAAATATCTGCTTCAGCTAACATAAGTAGTAATCTTAGTGTTAATGGAATAACTTATTTAGGTGGTCATCTTAAAATACCCATTGGATCTTCATCCGAAAGACCAAATGCAACTTCTAATTCTGATTTAGGTTATATTAGATATAACACAACAACTAATTTATTTGAAGGATTTGGAACTGGAAACACATGGATCCCTTTAGGAACTGCTTCTGATTCTGGAATTAATGGAAATTTAAGTGTATCAGGATTTGTTAGTTCTGATAATACTAAAACCGATACAATTAATTCATTAAACAATAATAATGTTAAGATTTCAAAAAGTTTTTTACCAGAAGTAAGTAATAGTTATGATTTGGGTTCTACCACAAATACATTTAGAAATATTTATTTATCAGGGACATCTATATGGATTAGTGATTTACATAAAATAACGGTTTATAATGGAAGTATGCGTTTTAGAAAAAGGAAAATAGATTCTTTACCTAAAGTTATTACAGATATAAAATCAGATGCTAATACAGATATTGAAGATAAATTGTTTAAAACTTTAAATTCAATGACATTGAACGATATTTTAACTTATGCCAATACCTACGTCACCGGTTTAGAAAATGCAACTCTTAATGATATTTTTTTAAATGACCATATTGATGATTATGAAAAAGATTTTTCTCCCGGACAATGGGTTAAAGATATAAGAGGTGTTCATAATATAACTGATAATATAGGTATTGGAGTTGATACACCTTTAGAAAAATTAGATATCAATGGTAATATCAAAATTTCTGATACAATTTTCATTACAGAAAATTCTACATTAACAGAATCTCTTAATATTTCAGGACATTCCTCATTAAAAAGTTTAAATGTAGATAATATTTTATCGGTATCACAAATTTCTTGTTCAGGAACAACAGATATTTTTGGTGCAACTAGAATTGAAAGTTCTTTGAGTGTAAATGGTAATATATATGGAACATTTTTCGGAGGATTAAATGTTGAAAATTTAAGTGTAGGTTCGGTTGTTACATTAGGTAGTTCTATGAATTTATCAGGACCAGGTATTATGAGAAATACCTTGAGTATAGGTAAAAGTGTATATTTAGAATCTTCTTTAAGTGTAGGAGGAGGGGTTACTTTAGAAAGCACATTAGCAGTTGTTAAACCAGGAGTATTTTCAGATATTTTAAATATATCAGGGGTCACTACAATTGAAAGTCATTTCAGTGTTGGTGAAACTGCTACAATCAGAGAAACTCTAAGTATAGGGGATGGGGTATTTATGGAATCATCTCTAAGTGTAGGAGATGGAACATTTTTAGAATCATCTCTAAGTGTGGGAGGGGGAGTTACATTTACTAGCACTTTGGCAGTAGTGAGACCTGTAGTTTTTTCTGATATATTAAATATTTCGGGTGTTACTACAATTGAAAGTCATTTTAGTGTTGGAGAAACTGTAACAATAAGAGAATCTATTAGTATTGGAGATTCAACTACAATGGAATCTTCATTGAGTGTAGGAGGAGGTGTAACTTTTACCAGCACATTAGCTGTTGTTAGACCTGCTACTTTTTCTGATGCATTTAATATATCAGGTGTTACTACAATTGAAAGTCATTTTAGTGTTGGTGAAACTGCTACAATTAGAGAATCAATTAGTGTTGGAGATTCAACAATATTAGAATCTTCTTTAAGTGTAGCAGGAGGTGTGACATTTGAAAGCACATTAGCAGTTGTCAAACCAGTTGTTTTTTCAGATATATTAAATATATCAGGTGTTACTAAAATTGAAAGCCATTTTAGTGTTGGTGAAACTGCTACAATTAGAGAAACTGTAAGTGTAGGAGATTCAACAACATTGGAATCTTCTCTAAGTGTAGGAGACGGAACATTTTTAGAATCATCATTAAGTGTAGGAGGTGGAGTTACATTTACTAGCACCTTGGCAGTAGTGAGACCTGTAGTTTTTTCAGATATATTAAATATTTCGGGTGTTACTACAATTGAAAGTCATTTTAGTGTTGGTGAATCTGTAACAATCAGAGAATCTGTTAGTATTGGAGATTCAACTACAATTGAATCGTCATTAAGTGTGGGAGATGGAGTATTTATGGAATCATCATTAAGTGTAGGAGAAGGTGTATTTATGGAATCATCATTAAGTGTAGGAGACGGAACCTTTATAGAATCTTCGTTAAGTTTAGGAGGAGGAGCAACTTTAACTAGTTCTCTCGCTGTAGTAAGACCTGTTACATTTTCTGATACATTAAATATATCCGGTGTTACTACAATTGAAAGTCATTTTAGTGTTGGTGAAACTGCTACAATCAGAGAAACTGTAAGTATCGGTGACGGAGTATTTATGGAGTCATCATTAAGTATCGGT
>MDTC01033174.1_pt1 | contig 10651 bp, 2 predicted proteins | sample 811181 | NCBI WGS metagenome assembly MDTC01 (sample SAMN05326644, study PRJNA326480) | marine metagenome | isolation source: seawater | place: Pacific Ocean: North | collected 2011 | reverse complement strand
TTTCTTAAAGATGTCCATCTATTTTTTAATAAGTTTTTCCAGTTAGGGTCCTCCATAAATCTTTTCCACCAAAAAGGAACTTGCCATAAATCTCCTGGACATTGATTATTAAATTGATAGGCCCACCCTTCATAGGAATCACCATTACAATAATTAGCGTTACCAAACCCTAGATTAAAATCCCAGATAGGACCCATTTTAAGTTTCTCCCCTTTATTTTTATGCATAAATGTACTTAATCGATATCCATCAATATTTTTTGAAATTTCATTTAATAAAAAAAAATCAATAAAACTATCGATATCAATAAATTTAGCATATCCTTTTTCAGGATCGTTAAATTCTGAAGATATTAAGGCATCTTCAAATTGAGACATATAATTGATTATATAGTTTTTTTGATTTTCATTTATATCATCAGAATCAGGGTATTCATACAAAAAATGTGTAATAGCTCCATTATTCAAATTAGTAGTTCCCAATGAATTATATTTTGAACTAAATGAATTTTGAGTATTATAGTCAGCTGATGAAGAGCCGTCTCCAGTTGATTTATCAATTTTTAAAATATAACCCCCTGTAAGATCATCATCTTTATTTTTACTAATGTTAACTCTATTTTTATCTCTTTTGATTTTTTCCATTAAAACATATAGGCCCATATACTTATTATTTAAATACAATTCAAGAAATTTAGTTTTAGTTGCGTATTGCCCAATTTCATTTGAGAGTTCAAAAATAATTACATTTCTTATTAAAGATTTGTCACTATATGGCGCATAGAAAATCCAATCTTCTTCTTCTGGAAAATCAGCTAGTGAAACATTAATATCCTTTCCATCTTCGTCCCAAGTTTCAAATCCATATGATTTTTTAGGAAACATTTGTGAAGAAGAACCTCTAATTTCTATTCCAATAGGGCCATCAAATAGTATTGAATCTACTTCTGTAATTTGAAGATTAGCTGGTATTTTTGGTTCATCAACAATAGTTAAATTTTTTGTATCAACATTCGCTATTGCCATAGAATTGGGATCTATAATCGAACTTTCTTTATCAGGACCTTCTTCTATTTCTTCATCTTTTTTACATCCATTCAATAAAAACATAAAGAAAGTTATGAAGAGAAGGGGTTTATAAATTTTTAATAGAGTATTTTTAATAGACATAAATTTTGTTATTATGAATTGTGAAAGTTAATATATTTTTTATTTTTTTAGCTATTTTGTAATACTTTTGAGTTAACAAGAAGGATTTTTTTAATCTATCTAAAAATGTTAAACAGACTATTATTCATATTTTTATTTTTTATAATAAATTCTTCTCTCTATGCTCAGTTGAGTAAAGTTCATTATTTGCCTCCTGTAGCTTATAGTGGTAATAGTAACGGTGCTGCTTCCGGCCCTTATAGAGGTGAATATATATACATTTCAACTCCAAGTGTAAATCCAGTAAGTGTTAATGTAAAAGAAGTAGGCGGAGCTACAATTAATTATGTTGTAACAAACGCGAATCCTCAAACTCATATAATAAGACCACCGGAAGACCCATATCTTGGTGGATTAGTCGACTCTTCTAGATTTTCAATTTTTTCTGAAAGTACCGATGCTGCAACAACGACTAGTATAATAAATTCTGACAAAGGATATATAATTGATGCTACCGAGCCTGTATATGTTGGAGTAAGAATATATAATAGAGTTCATGGAGCAGCTCTTGTTAGTAAAGGAAGTGCCGCTTTAGGAAACACTTTTAGAACAGGTTCTTTTACGAATTATAATCCGGATTTCTCTCAGTTAAATTTTTTATCAGTAATGGCGACGGAGGATGTAACGGAGGTAATTATAAATAATATTGATCAAGATGTAGATATTTTAGATTTTGATGAAGAATTAGTTGGAAATAATCCTGATGGGAATCTTAATGATATAATTGTAGTCTTAAATAGGGGTGAAAGTTACATTGTTGCTTTAAAATCTGCTGAAGGTGAACCTGAGAATGTAGCAAATTACCCTAATCGTTCGGCTAATGGTGATGGAATAATTGGAGCACTTGTTTCTTCTGATAAACCAGTTGTAGTTAATTCAGGTTCTTTAGCTGGTGGTTTTCATGATAATCAACCATTTGGAAGAGATTTGGGTATTGATCAAATAGTACCTATTGAGAAAGTTGGAGATGAATATATTTTCATTAGAGGAGTTGGAGGAGATAGTTTTGAGAATGTTTTGATTGTAGCACATGAGGATAACACTCAAGTATTTGTGAATGGTAATGCTGTTGCTTCCACAAATTCTGAAACTGGAAATGATTTTCTTAATGCTGGAGAGTATATTCTATTAGAAGGAAATAATTATACTTCCGATAATAATATGTATGTTCAAACGTCAAAACCTGTATATGCCTATCAGGGTATTGCTGGTGCAAATTCAGTTGCAAATCAGGCAATATTTTTTGTTCCCCCCTTAAAATGTTCAAGTACTGGAGATGTAAATAATATTCCAGAAATTGATAAAATAGGAACTTATAATTTTACTGGAAAATTAAATATTGTTAGTAAAGTAGGTGCAACTATTACTATAACGGATCTGAATAATACAAATGAATCTATTAACAGTTTAAATATTGCTACTAAATCGGGACCATTTGCTGTAGAAGGAAATGCCTCATATGAGACTTATATTATATCTGGCTTGAAAGATAATGTTTCTGTTTTTAGTAATGATGAATTATATATAAATTATTTTAATAAAAATGGGTTTGCAACCTCAGGAGGATTTTACTCTGGATTTACAGCGCCACCAGAAACACCACAATTAAATTTAAATCTTGCAGGTCTAGGATATTGTATTCCTAATGTAACCCTTGAAACTGGAGACATGAGTGTTTATACTAGTTATGAATGGCAATTTGATTCAGGTTCTGGGTTTAACGATATTGTTGGCGCAACAAATCAGGCGAATTATGTCCCTGCTAATCCTGGTTTATATAGGGTAAAAGCTTTTTTTGTTTGTCCAGGGAAACCTGTTGAAACACTATTTTCTCCTAGTATTAGCATAAGTAAGTGTCCTCCTGATTTTGATAGTGATGGTATTATTGATAATATAGATCAGGATATTGATAATGATGGAATAACAAATGTTATTGATTCTAAAGGGCTAGCTACTTTGGATTTAACAAATATAAATAATCCCGTTGTTGTTTTTAATGATTCTTCTACGGATTCATCAGTAATCACCTCTACTTTTGAGCAAACTTCTTTGTCTGGTCCAAATACTTTTTCTGGTGCATCAAGTGGTTTGTTTACCTCTACTGTTAATATTGGAACTAACCAGAAAGCGATTTATACTGCAGCTTCAAATTTTCCATTAAATTTATATTTTACATATGATTTACTTCATTCTCATAGTATTAATTCTGGTGAAAGTTATATTATTAAGGTTAATGACGTTAATAGAACAATTACATTAACTGATTCTAATAACCAGTTACTTGTAGATGCTAATTTTGATGGGAACTATACTGCAGTTTCATCGTTAACATTAAATGAAATAAGATTCAAATTTAATCCTGCCCCTGCAGGAGTTTTACCTTTTAATTTTAGTGCCAATGGTATTGATGGATTTGTTTTTACTCATGAATTAAGTAATAATAGTTCAAATTCAATTTTTAATGGATATTTTACATTAAGCAGTTATAATCTTGATACTGATTCAGATGGCTCTTTTGATTCTTTTGATTTAGATAGTGACAATGATGGGTGCTCAGACACCTTAGAATCAGGATACACTGATCCTGATGGTGATAGTATTCTTGGAACTAGTGCAGTTTCTGTTGATTCTTTTGGACTTGTTTTAGGTCAAGGGGGATATGTTCCATTACCTTTAGATATTGATACAACTGGCGTTAGAGATTTTCAAGAATTTTTGACCGCTCCTGAAATAACATCTCAGCCTCAAGACGGTTCTGCCTGCTTAGGGAGTGATGGATTATTTGCTGTATCAACTAACTCTAGTAATACTTCATATCAGTGGCAATCCGTACCTTCTCTTTCCGCAACATTAGCATTAACAGCAAGATTAAGTAAACCTTCAGATGTTTGGATAGATTCTAATAATACTATATATGTGGCTGATAAGCTTAATCACAGAATAAGAAAAATAAGTTCGGCTGGTGTGGTAACAACTTTTGCTGGAACTGGTTCAACTGGAAGTCAAGATGGTATTGGATCAGTAGCTCAGTTTAATGTTCCTAATGGTGTTATTTCAGATTCAAACGGTAATGTTTATGTCGCAGATTATATATCTCATAAAATTAGAAAAATTTCTCCTTTAGGAGTTGTTTCCACATTAGCTGGAAATGGAAATCCTGGTCATCTAGATGGCACAGGAACATTAGCTCAGTTTAATGGACCTTATAGAATTGCTATAGATTCAAATGGGGATTTATTTGTAACGGATAGAGAAAATGATAGGATAAGAAAAATAACTCCAGCTGGAGTGGTAACAACTTTTGCCGGTGGATTAAATGGAGATTTAGATGGTACCGGTATAGCTGCTAGATTTTCAAGACCATTGGGAATAGCAATTGATTCTAATGATAATTTATTTATTACTGATTTGATAAATAATAAAATAAAAAAAATAACTCCTGGAGGAGTGGTAACAACTTTTGCAGGAGACGGAACAGCTGCTCAGTTTAATAGCCCTCATGGAATAGATATTGATTCAAATGATAATTTGTTTATTGCGGACGCTTATAACGATAGGATTATAAAAATTACCCCTGCGGGTGTTAAAACAACTTTTGCTGGAGATGGAACACAAGGGAGTTTAGATGGGACAGGAATTGCTGCCCAGTTTAATCGACCTTATGGAATAACTATTGACACAAATAATAATTTGTACGTTGCAGATCATGAAAATAGTCTTATTAGAAAAATAACTCCTGCTGGAGTAGTAACGACTTTTGCTGGGAGTACCCAAGGTTATCTCGATACTACTCCGATTGTTTGGACAGATTTAGCCACTAATACTATTTATAATGGGGTAACTACTAGTCAGTTAAACGTAGTTTCTCCAACCTTAGATGTTTCTGGAACAAATTATAGAGTTCTTGTTAGAAAGTTAGGATTATCATGTCCTGTTATTTCTACTCCAGCTCAGTTAGATATTGGTGAAGGATCGATAGTCGTATCTTCAACATCATATGAAATCGCCGAAGGATCAACCGTGACCACTGAACTTCCTATTTTATTAAATGCTAAGCCTCCAAGTGAAGTTGTTTTTGACATTTCTAATCCGGATCTTACTGAACTTATTTTAGTTTCTTCATCTACTATTGTTTTCACTCCTGATAACTGGAATATTCCTCAGAATATAATTCTTGCTGGAGTTTATGATAATCTTGAAGATGGAGATGTAAATGTTCCTCTTAATTTTTCAATTAATGATGGACTATCTGCTGATTGTTTTGATAGTAATCCTGACACTACAATTACAGTAAAAGTCCTTGATATAAATTGTACTGCCAGTATTGTAGCTCCCTCTTCTCCTGTCCTTGAGAATTCAGGTACAAGTACTTTTTCATTGGTTTTAGACGCTTCACCTTCTTTATCTTCAAGTGTTGTTATGGACATTAGTTCTTCAAATACTGAAACAATGAATGTGAATCCATCTAGAGTTATTTTTACAGCAGCAAATTGGAACGTACCTCAAATAATTAATTATGAACCGGTAAATAATGATATATTGGATGGATCTAGGCAAGCTAGTATAACTATCGATATAAATGATTCTTTAACTGATAATTGTTACAAGACACTTACATCTATTTTTTTTAATATAACAATTAATGATGATGAAGTTGCTGGATATACTGTTAGTGGTGTTCAAGGTAGTCTTCTAGAGGCTTCTTCAAAAAGCGCTTCCTTTACCGTTGTTCTTGATGTTAAACCTATAAGTGATGTTTATGTAAATATTGATGTTCAAGATTCAACGGAGGTAATAGCAAATACTGACGAATTGATTTTTACTCCTGATGATTGGAATATTCCTCAAATCGTTTTTTTAAGTGATGCAGATGAATTTATAATTGATGGTGATAAAAATTCACAAATCATCACTTCAATTAAACCTACTTCATCTGATGGTTTTCCTGGTTTACCAAATCAAACTGTATCCGTATTGACGCAGGATAATGATGTTTCTGGAATAATTCTTAGTACCATTGATAATTTAACTGATGAAAATGGAGATACTGGTTCCTTTGGAATAAAATTAGCCACTCAACCCTCTTCTTCTGTTACAATATTTATAAGTTCGTCAAATACTGGAGAAGGAACAGTGCAAGGGACTGTTGTTTTTAACTCAACAAATTGGGATACAATTCAGGTTATTACTGTTACAGGCATGGATGATGACCCTCCTGTTTCTGATGGGGCAATTGATTATAAAATAAATATGGATTCAATTACAACGTTAGATGCAGATTATAATGGTTTAGACCTAAGTTTATATGATGGGATGCCTTTTGTAAATCAAGATAATGACGCTCCTGGAATTTTCGTAACTATTTTAAATGAAGATTTTAATACTGATGAATATGGTGATACAGTTACAATTCAATTTGAATTATTAGCACAACCAAATTTAGGTAGCGATGTTACTATTCCATTATCTATAATTGGGGCTACTGATGAAGTTGAATTAATTGAGACTAGTATTACTATAAAAAATGAAAATTGGAATAATAAAAGTCTTAATCAAATTTTGATTACAGGTTTAGATGATAATGTAATTGATGGAGATCAAAAAGTCACATTAGTCACAGGAGATCCTGCTTCTGGAGATCCTACCTATAATAGTTTGAGCGCTAATAGTGTGGCAGATATTGATTTTATAAATAAGGATAATGATCAAGCGGGGATAAATCTTTCAATACCAGATGTAGTATCGGAAGATTTAATTTCTACGAAAATAGATGTTTCATTGAGTACAGAAGTTTTATCAGATGTAATTATTAATTTAACTGTTTCAGATAATAGTGAACTTTCAATTAATGTTTCTAAATTAACTTTTACCTCATTAAATGAAAACATACTTCAAACTGTAATTATAACAGGAGTAGATGATCTTCTTTTTGATGGATCAATTGCTTCGGAAATTATTTTTACCATAGATCCAATATTCTCTGAACATGCATACTCAATTCTTGATCCTATTGAGGTCGTAGTAATTAATGAGGATAATGAAAAAGATCAAGATTTAGATGAGATCATTGATAAATTAGATAATTGTGTTTCTATTGCAAATACTGATCAAATAGACATGGATAATGATGGTATTGGAGATGTTTGTGATGATGATATTGATGGAGATGGCGTTTTAAACCAAGTTGAGATTTCAGATAATACTGATGAATTTAATCCATGTTCTTTCTTGGCAATTCATATTACTCTTCCAGTTAGTAATGAAATAGATTGTGATTCAGATGGAATCCCAGATCATATTGACTTAGATGATGATAACGATGGCATTTCAGACATTCAAGAAAGTCAGATTGATACGGATAATGATGGATTTAATAATAGTGTTGATTTAGATAGCGATAATGATGGATGTTCAGACGTGTTAGAGGCAGGATTTTTAGATCCTAATACTGATGGAATTCTTGGTGAAGATGATCCAACCGTAGTTGATATAAAAGGATTAGTTCTTAATAACGAAGGTTATAAAACTCCTTTAGATAGAGATTCCAATGGAATTTATGATTATTTAGAAATAGGAGGACCTGTTTCGATAATAATCCAACCTTTGCCAAAATATGAAATAACTGGAAATCAAATAATTTCTATTGAAGTCCAAGCAAGCTCTTTAGGACAAATGCAATATCAATGGCAAGTTAACAAACAAGGTCTTTTTTCAAAAGGATTTCAATGGGTTGATATTACTGACGATAATACTTATAAAGGAGCTGAAACCTCAATATTAAATATTTCTAATGCCACTGATCAAATGAATGGATGGAAGTACAGAGTTATTGTTAGGAGTGATTGCTATGTATGTTCTGATCAGGTTATATCTAATGAATCAGAATTATTTGTCCAACCATTTTTTATTCCGAATGCTTTTTCTCCCGATGGGGATGGAGTAAATGACTACTGGGTTATTGATGGTATTTTTAGATTTCCTTCTAATCGGATTAGAGTATATAATCGTTGGGAAGAAAAAGTTTTTGAAGCTACTAATTATCAAAATGATTGGAATGGAATAAGTAATATTTCATCTTTTGCAGGAAAGTTACCTGAGGGGACTTATTTTTATATTGTAGAACTAGGTGGAAATACTAAACCTTTTAAGGGATTTGTATATATCAAGAGAAGAGTGAGATAAATGAAAAAAAATAACACATATAGTATAGTTTATTCGGTTTTGTTTTTTATAACAATATTTCCGATATATAGCCAGCAGCATGCTGCCTTTAATTATTATATGTTTAATCATCAATCGGTTAATCCGGCTTATGTTGGATCAAAATCATTTACAAGCATAACATCTGTTTACAGATCTCAATGGTCAGGTTTTGAAGGAGCTCCTATTACCCAGACAGTATCTTTTAATAAACCTATAATTTCCAAAAACTTAGGAATTGGATTGAGTGTTTTAAATGATGGAATAGGGCCAATTACAAGTTCATCAGTTGATATTGATATAGCTTATCACCTTAAACTTAATAGAAAAGAAAATTTCCTTTCATTAGGATTAAAGTTTGGAGGTTTTAATTATGCACTTAATGAGGATTTAATTCAAACTAACGATCCTTTTGATCAAACATTTATGTCACAAGATCAAAAGAACTTATTCCCTAATATTGGATTTGGATTTTATTACTATTCTCAAAAGATGTATGCTGGTTTTGCAATCCCTAAAATTTTAGAACATTCAGAAATTGATTCTAAGAAGCATTATTTTTTAATTTGGGGGGGTTTAGCCCAGGTTTCAGAACAATGGATAATTAAACCTAGTTTGTTTTTAAAGTATAGTAAAGGGAGTTCGTTTGTTTATGATTTAAGTTCTTTGTTAATTTATAAAGAAACATTTTGGATAGGTGGACAAATTAGAAGTTCTATGAATTCTATTTTGCCTGAGGAAGCCTTAGCTGGAAGTTACTCAATTCTAACTGGAATTACTTTAAGTAAAAACTTGTCATTAGGTTATTCTTATGGGTTTTCCTCAAGTAGAAATAAAGCATTAAATTTAAGTACTCATGAAATTATGTTAAGATTTGATATTTTACCTAAAATAATTGGTCTATTAAGATCACCAAGATTTTTTTAATGAAAAAGTATTTTATAATATTATCGATATTATGGTGTTCATCTAATTATTCTCAAGTTTTAGATGATGTTCAAAACAAAATTGATAAAACAAATTCACTATGGGGAGATTATTATTTTTTAAATTCAGATTATCAAAAAGCCATTAAATTTTATACTAAGATTAAAATAGATAAGACTATTGAAAGTCAAAGAAATTTAGCTGCAGCGTATGAAAAAACAGAAGCCCTAGATGCTTCTAAAAAAGTTTATGAGAGTGTTACCAAGTCTGATGAGGTATCTGTGATTGATTATTATAAATTTGCAAGTTTACTCTCAAACGAATATTTCGTTGATGAATCTGGTTCAATAACTAGATTAGCTAAAGAATACAAGGAAAAAGCATTTAAACTTCCTTTTGAGAGTTATTCTCTATATGAAAATGACAGTTCGGTTTATAAGAAAAGATTTTCAAAATCAAATTATTCTCTAATTAATTTAAATACTAATTCAGAAAATTCTGATTTTGGAGCATTTATAATACCTTCTAAAAAATCTTCTAAATCAAAAAGAAAATTAATTTTCTCTACTAAACAGGAGGATAATTCTGAGAGATTAAGACTTAATAAAAGAGTCAGGTCAGAATTGCCAATTTATAATCTAGTCAACACTGATTTTGATATTAATGATTTTAATACGGGAGAAATTGAAATTTATCCTCCACCAATAAATTCCCAATTTCAGGAAGGTCCTGCATCTTTTAATTCAAAAAATAATAAACTTTACTTCACTAGAAGTGCTGGAAAGATTGATAAGAACAGTTTGGTGCAACTAAATATTTATAGTATTATTTTGGACTTAGCCGATTCTTTAATTCCGGAACTTTTATCTTTTAATATTGATGGATTTTCAACTTTACACCCTTCTGTTTCAAATAACCTTAATAAAATATTTTTTGCAAGTGATAGACCTGGAGGTTATGGAGGTATGGATATATATTATGTTGACATTTTAAAAAATGGATTTTCAGAACCTGTAAATCTTGGTAAAGACATTAATACAGAAAAAGATGAAGTTTTCCCTTTTATTTATAAAGGTAAATATTTATTTTTCTCCTCTGATGGGAGAGAGAGTTTAGGTAATTTAGATATTTTTTTAGCTCAATTAATAACGGATAACAGATGGAAAGTTTTTTTACTTGGTAATCCCTATAATACAAAGAAAGATGATTTTTCTTTTTTTATGAGTGATGAAAAAAATTATGGATTTTTATCATCTAACAGGAAAAATGGAAAAGGAGAAGATGATATATACGCATTTAAATTTTCACCAAAAATA
>MDTC01264058.1_pt1 | contig 10652 bp, 10 predicted proteins | sample 811181 | NCBI WGS metagenome assembly MDTC01 (sample SAMN05326644, study PRJNA326480) | marine metagenome | isolation source: seawater | place: Pacific Ocean: North | collected 2011 | reverse complement strand
TTTTTCCTCAAAGGAGTGCATACAACCTCCCGCAATATAATGTTGTTCTAAAACTAATACTCTTTTACCAACTCTTGATAATAATCCAGCACAAGTTAAACTACCAATACCACTACCAATAATAATAACATCAATATTATCTGGTATTTTTCTTTTTGAAAATCTATCACGAATATTTCTATCAGATTTATTTGTAAAATATTTATTTATAATTTTATCTGAATTAAATTGTTTAGGAAAATAAATTTTATTTTTTAAATATAAAAAAAAAAATATATAAATTAAATATTAAAAAACTAAAATAATACATAAATATATTTATAATTATTTTTTTAAGTTATATTATATTAATGTTTGAAACTTGTTTAAATAACATTTATGTATTTATAGATGATATATTATTATATTTAGGTATAAGAAAAGAAGAAAAACATAATTTTTATGAACATTTAATAATTGATAATTATACAATTAATTATACAATTGATTAAATATTATTTTTTATATTAACAAATAATGAAAACCAAGGAGAATAATGAGTTTTAAGAGGAATATTAGAATAAGGAATTTGATAATTTAAGAAAGATCTTTCAGGGTGTGGCATTAATGCTAAATGTCTTTTATTTTTACTTAATAAACCAGCACAAGCATAATCAGAGTTATTAGGATTATAAGGATATTTATTAGTAGGATTATTATCTTCATCTAAATATTGTAAACATACATTGTTATCATTTTCTAATTTAAATTTTCCTTCTTTATGAGCAACCCACATACCAAAATTAATATCTAAATTTTTAAAGAATATATTATCAGTTTTAGTAACTTTAATATTAGAAAATCTAGATTCAAATCTACCACTTTTATTTTCTATTAATTTACCTTTAACCCAACCTAATTTACACATTAATTGACATCCATTACATACACCTAATGAAAATACATCATTTCTATTATAAAATTCTAAAAACATTTGATTAATTTTATAATTATTTTGAATAACAGAATACCATCCACATGCTGAACCTAACGTATCAGAGAATGAAAATCCGCCTACAAATACAAGTCCATTAAAATCATCAAAATCATCATAATCATTTAATAAATCATATGTATTAATATCCATTAATTTAAATCCAGCATGATAAAAAGCCGCAGCCATTTCTTTATCACTATTAGATCCTTCTTCTCTAATTATACCTATTACTTTATTAACATTAGAAACTTGTTTTACAAAATGAGTATTATTAAAATTATATTCTAATTTATTAAATTGTTTTAAATAAAAATGTTCATCATATACACAATTTATTTCACATTGTAATTGTTCTAATTTATAACTAGTATGTTCCCATTCATTTCTAACATTAGATATAGATTCATTAAATATTAAACCATTTTTATATTCAATATCTATACTATTAATATCATTAGATACTGCTATTGTATCAATATTAACATTAATATTATAAAATAATGAAGATACATATACTAAAAATTTAGGATGAATTTCAATAACAAATCCTAATTCTTCATTAAATAAATAATTATAAATATCTTCAATTTCGTTAGGTATTCTAATATTAATACCAATATTAGAAGATATAGACATTTCTATAAGTGTTGTTATTAAACCACCATCACTAACATCATGACCAGATAATATAAATTTATCTTTTATTAATCCTTGAATAATATTAAATGATTGTAATAATTTTTCTCTATTTCTAATTAATGGTGAATCATTACCAATTATATTATAAGCTTGATAATAAGAAGAACCACCTAATTTATTATAATTATCACTTAAATCAATATATAATAATAAACTATTTTTACTTTTTAAGTTAGGTGTAACTTTATTATAAATATTAGGTACAGAAGCATAAAAAGTTAATACTAATGAACCTGGTGATTTAACATTGTTATTATTATGTTTAACAACCATAGATAAACTATCTTTACCACCATCTATAGCAATACCAAAATAGTTCATTAATTTAACTAATTCATCCATAGCAGTATACATTTTATAACCTTCGTCTGAATCTTTATGAGGACATGGCCACATCCAATTAGCGGAACATCTAATATTTTTAATATCATCAATAACAACCCACATTAAATTTAATAATGCTTCAGCAAATGTTTTATGAGTTAATGAAATAGGATTAATTAATCCAAATATAGGTTGTTCACCTATAGATGTAGCACAACCATTATAATATAAATTATGTGGAAAATATGAAGAAGATATTAAACTAAAATTAGATAATGGTGTATGTAATGGTCCAACACATTGTTGTTGTGCTATTAATCCTGATACACTTCTATCTACTTTATTAGTTAAAAATCTTTTAGAACCAACTTGTAATAAATTTAATATTTTATAAATTTTATTAGTTAATGTATCATTAATAGGATTATAAAAGAATAAGTTAAATGAATTAGTTAAATTGTATTTCTTTTTATATTTATTATCTAATAATTTATATTTATCTATAATAATATTATCATTATTTTTAATAGTAATATAATCATTATTATTAGTTTTACCAATAATATCTAGTTGAACAAATTCTCTATCACATATAGTTTGTAATAATTCTTTATTTTTAAAAAGAATAGCATTAGATTCTTGATATTCAGATAACCATATTTCCAAATCATTCATAGAGTCATCACCTAATGATATTTTACCTATATCAAATTCAGCACCACATTTATCTATAATTTCTTTTAATACATTACCATTACCCCCAGCACCTTGATCGTGTATAGATAATATAGGATTATTATCTAATTTAGAACAAGTTGAAATAACTCTATTCATTTTTTCTTCCATAGCAGGATCATCTCTTTGTACTGCATCATAATCTAATTTAGAATTATCATTAGATAATACTCTACTAGAAGCCGAACCACCACCAAATCCAATTTTATAAGCAGGACCACCTATTTTACCTATATACATATTAGGTTTTACATCTTCTTTATATAAATTTTTATCTTCTATTATACCTATACCACTAGTAAACATAATAGGTTTCATCCATTCTAATCTTTCATTTTCATTATAATGAAATGATCTACAAAATCCTAATATAATAGGTTCACCAAATTTATTACCATAATCAGATGCTCCATTACTTGCTTCTATTATAATATCAATAGGTTTACAAATATTAGATGGATAATCATAATTATTAAATAAATCACCTACACAATAACCTGCTGAACTAGCAATAGGTATAGCTCCTTTACCAGTAGCTTGAACATCTCTTATTCTACCTCCTATACCAGTAGCAGCACCAGAAAATGGAGCAATAGCTGTTGGAAAATTATGTGTTTCAGCAGTTAATACAAAATGAATAAGTTTTTCTTTTTTAGTGTATATATCATATTTATTAGGAGATAATATATTATTTTTAAAACCTTTTATAGCACTAGAATTATCATTAAATGCTATTAAACTAACATTATCATTTTTATCTTTTAAAGGTTGTTTTACTAAATCAAATAATGAATGTTGTAATTTATTATTACCAATATATAAATCACCATTAAAAAAATGATGTCTACAATGTTCACTATTTGATTGTGAAATATCGTATATTATAAATATAGGATTATCCCATTTTTTATAATTTTTTATAATATATTCTTTATCTTCATTTTCTAATGATAATCCATATTTATCATTATTAATTAAATCATTTATATCTATATCCATATCTTTATTCTTAGGTTTGTTAATAGATAAATCTAATTTATTTTTATAAATAATTTGAGACATTTTATCATATGTATAATAATTCTTATCAAAAATATAACTAACTTCTATTTTATCAACAAAATTAATACCTATTTTATTAAATATATTCATAATATTTGTTGATATACTACTATTAAAATTAGGAATAGGGCCTATTTCTATTTTATTTTTTAAATTTATTTCATATTTACTAGTATTTAAAATACTATATAATTTATAATAATTAACAGGTTTATTATTTAATAAAATATTATAACAAATATAATAATTATTAATTTGTTTATATAAATAAATCATAATATATATAATTTATAAATTATGTTTATATAAATTTATTTATATTAATGTAATGAATATATTAATAAATATATATATATAACATATGGAAGAAAGATTAGATGAAATAAATAAAACGTTTTTTCAAACTCTTCAAAATATGAAACTTCAAAATATGAAACGATCACGTAATTATAAATGTAGATTTTTAGTATTTAATGGAGAAGAATTTAAATTATTAAAAGTAGGAGGTAAAACAGAAGAAGAATGTTTTACTCATCTTTTAAGTGATATGCATCATGATAATGATAAACGCGCAGATAATGATTGGGATCCAAATAAAAAATTAGAAGAATTAACAGAATTGACATATAGAACTGAACAACTTGAATTTCAAGACAAATCTGATAAATTAATTGAATCTAATAATGCATTATTTTCAAGTATTCGTTTTCCTAATGATAATAGATCAGAAATAATGTCGAAGATACTAAAAATGACTGAATCAAGTAAAGAAGATTTTAAAGGTATCCAAGGTAATATTTTTGAATTAGATAATGGTGTATCAACTAGTTCTGCAGATTCATGGAAAAAAAAGAAATATTCATTAGGTACAGTATATGATAATTATAATCGTAAAATAAAGAAAGACGATATTTTTGATAGTGATAATTATGAAAACTGTGGTGGTGGTATAATACTTTATATAGGTGATGTCTCTTTTTATTTTTTTGTAACTGGAAAATTTGCTATAGTTCAAGGTACCGAAGTAGCTTCTTTTATAGGTAGATATTATTATGAAGAATCAGGTTCATTACCCATTAAAACCATTAAAAAAAATATTTGTGGTAAAAATATAAATAATGATAATTTTACAAAATTAGATACAAGTATTTCACCATTATCTCGGGATTGGGAAAATTATGAAATACATCAATGGTGTGTTTCTTTATTTAAATTTTATGGAGATAGAGCATTTATCCATACAAGTGTATTTTATGAAAATGAATTATTTTATGTTACACACGATAGATTAGCTGCAGCATCTCTGATGAGTATATATGATGAAAACGATCAACAAATTGTTATTCCATTTATGTATTTTAATGGTAAAATTAGTGATAGTTTCGGATTGAAATTACGAAATAATTTATGTATATTAATAATACCAAAATATGTAGATATGAGTAGTAATCCAATTATTCAGGAAGCTAAAAAACTGAGAATAGAATTAAATTATTTCAATCCAGGTGAAGATTTAGTAGATCTATATGAAGAACTATTATACGATTCAGATAATCAATCTAATGAGATAGTTGTTGAGCCATTGGAAGACGTATACTCTCAACCTGAATCAGTAAGCGAATTTGGAACACCAAATTTTTCACAAACTTTTGAATCACAAGGATCACAAACTTTTGAAAAATCTTATGGTAAACATGGGATGGATAAGAATTTATCTAAAAATAGAAATAAACCGTATGGTGGAAAATCAAAAAGTAAAAAATTAAAAAAAAATAGTAAATCTAAAAGAACAAATAAAAAAATAAAATTAAAAAAAAATCGTAAATCTAAAAGAATAAATAAAAAAATAAAATCAAAAAATAATCGTAAATATAAAAGAACAAATAAAAAAATAAAATCAAAAAATAATCGTAAATCTAAAAGATCAAATAGAAATTAAATAAAAAATTAGATATTATTTATAAATTATGTTTATATAGATATTATAAATGTGTGGAATTTCTGGAATTATTTCTAATAATAATATAATTAATGAATTATATCAAAGTCTATTTCATTTACAACATAGAGGACAAGATTCATGTGGAATGGTATTAGATGATAAAGAAAAATTATATATAATAAAAAAAGATGGATTAGTAAAAAATATAAATATAGATACAGAATGTGAATATAACATAGGTTTAGGTCATATAAGATATAAAACTAATGGTGATATGAGTAATGAATTAATACAACCATTTATTTTAGATAATACAATACTATGTCATAATGGAAATATTTATAATGATACAGAAATATTAAATTATATTTTAAAAAAATTTAATATATTAGTAACTTTTAAAAATGATTCAGATTTATTATTAAAATTATTTAATTATGAAATAAAAAATAAAGAAATAAATGAAGAAAATATAGAAAAAGCATTGATAAATATATCTAAAATATGTAAAGGATCATATAATGTTATAATATATATAAGAGATTATGGTATAATAAGTTTTAAAGATAAATATGGTTTTAGACCATTATGTTATGGAAAAAATGAAAATGGATATATAATATCATCAGAAAGTATAGCAATAAATAATTTAGATTATAAATTTATAAATGAAATAAATCCAGGAGAAATGATAATTATAAAAAATAATTTAGATTTTTATAAAAAACAATATGTAAAAAGTAATTTACATTTTTGTATTTTTGAATATATTTATATGTCTAGACCAGAAACTATTCTAAATAATGTAAGTGTATATGATGTAAGATTAAAATTAGGAGAATATTTAGCAAGAGAATTAACAAGAAATATATCAAAAGAAGAATATGATAATATAGATTATATAATACCTATTCCTCAAACAAGTAAACCAGTAGCATTAATGATGTCTGAAAAATTAAAAAAACCATATAGAGAAGGAATTATAAATAATAGATATATTGATAGAACATTTATTATGAATAATCAAAAAAATAGAAAAAAGAATATAAAATTAAAAATGAGTGTGGTTAAATCTATGGTAAAAGATAAGAATATAGTAATAGTGGATGATTCAATAGTAAGAGGAAATACAATAAGACATATAATAAATTTATTAAAAGAAAATGATGTAAATAAAATATATGTTTGTATAAGTTCACCACCTATTAAATATAAAAATTTATATGGAATAGATATATCAACCGATGAAGAATTGATAGCAAATAAATTAAAAGTAACAGAAATACAAGAACAAATTGGAGCAGATAAATTAGTTTATTTAAAAAGTTATGATATGGTAGATAGTGTGAAACATTTTAATAAAAATTTACATTTTGATTTATCTATATTTAATGGATATTATATAATTTAGATATTACAATTTAAGTTTTCTATTTCATCGTGTTTAGTATTTATAATATTTTTGATAGCATTAATATAGTTTTCATTATCATTATTATCATTACATTGTAATAAAATATCATTAATAATTTTGATTTCTTCGTTTTTCCATATTTTATTAAGTTCATAAGTAATAGATTTATTAAGTTTATATTTTTCTACAACTTCAGATTTATTTCCATCTAAAAAACTTTTAATAAGATAAATATATAATTCAATAGCGTGAACTATAACTTCAGAGCAATCTTTATGATACATTTTTTTTAATTTTTTTAATCCTTTAATACTAAAATTAAAAATAGAAACAATAGACTCATTATCTATATCATAATTATGAATACATCTTAATATAGGATTATGTAAATATTGTATATCATTCCTATTAGTTCCATAAATATATCTACTAATACCTTGTAAATAATCAGGATCACTAAAATGTAATTTATTATTATAAATATTAATTTTAGTACCATCAGTCTTAAAATTTAAAATAGCTAAATAGACCATAACGCTTATAGGTTCTAATAATATTACTTTTTGTTTAGTGGTAATATTTTGAACAAATTTATATATACTTTTAAGATTTGTTAAATCCATATTATTTCTAATAATTTTATTATTTAAATAAAATTTGATAAAATATTAAAAATTAATATAAATAATAATATAATGAGTGGAATAATTCCTGTTAGATGTTTTTCATGCGGTATGACAATTGATTCAAAATATAATATGTATACAAAATTAATAGATGAAAAATATAAAAATAAAGATAATATGAATATAATAATAAGTGATTATAATATAAAAAATAAAGATTTAGAAGACAATATATCTATATTTAATAAAATAGGAATATCTAGAATATGTTGTAAAAGAATGTTAACTACGCATCCAGATGATTTAAAAAATCATATATAATAATATGGATAATACAGAAATAAATGAAATGAATACAGAAATAGATGATAAATATTTAGGACAATTAGAAGATAAAAAAAAAGGTTTTTTTGAACTATCATTAAAAGAAATTATGAATAATTGGACTAATGTAAATGTAGAAATAATGAAAGAAATAATAGAAATATTATCATTAGATAATTATAAATTATATTTTAATAATGTAGAAGATGGAAATAAAATATATTTAGGTATTTACCAATTATTAAAAGATATAGTATTAGTATTTACTAAAGACGATAGGGGATATTATGTTGGAATAACAATAATATTAATATCAATGTTAATATATTATATGTTTATAACAACTAATTATAAAAATAATAATTCAATGAATAATTTTAATAATAATAATAATAATATAAATAATAAGTAATGAAATTTCTATTTTATATAATAATATTATTTTTTTTATTTAATGTAATACAAAATAATAAAAAAGATATAACACTTGATTTTTTAAATAAATTAGATAAATATAATTCTGAATATATAATATCAGAAACTATAAATATTCATTTGATACAAAAAATAAAAAATATAGTATATTCTATAAATAATAATGAAGAATTATATAAATATGATTTTGATGTATTGGATTATATAATAAACAATATAAATAATAATATAATAAATAAAAAAAAAACAAAAATATTAAATGAAACAGAAACAAAGGTATTGGATGATTTTTTATTAGATTTATATAAAATAAGATTTAATAGTAAAGTAAAATGTAATACATATTATAAAAATATAAATAGAAATAAAAAAATAATAATTTTAAATAAAATTCAATATAATGATAATTAAAATATTATTATTATTATAATGACAATTTTAAAAAATATTAATACATTATATAACAAAAATAAAAAAAATGTTAAAAAATCAAGTAGTATAAAACAGTTTGTATTAAAAGTTGGTAATAACAGAGTATTAGATATATATTTAAAATATTTAGGAATAACAGCATTAAATACAAATACATTAATACCATTAGCATTTATATTAGGAGCAAAAACTTTTGATAAGGTAGTAAAAGATATGATATCAAAAGATCAAAAAGGAGGAAATATTTTAGATAAAAAATTACCAATATTAGATGATGCTGCTATAGGTATGTATTTAAAATTAACAGGATTAACTTCTATTCCATTATCTCCTTATACATTAGTACCATTAGGAGTATTAATGGTTTTATATAGTAAACTAATTCAAAAAGGAGGTTCTGTAAATAAAAATATTAATATTAATAATATGGTATATAATAGTAATAATAATAGAATAGAATCAAATCAAGCTGGTGGAAGTGATTGGAAAATGACTCAATATTCAAGAGGTCCAGGTAATAGTAATTTAACAACACCAGAAATTCATAGTCAATTTAATAAATCATCACCTTATATTTCTAACAATGATTTAAAAATAGGTGCATATTATGATAATGTTCCAAAAACATTAACAACAGAACCTATTTCTACTACAAATGAACCTATGCGTTTATCTGCTGAATTATTTGGAGGTAAACGAAGAAAAAGAAAAAATAATAAAAAAAAATTAACAAAAAGTAAAAGAAGAAATTTAAAAAAAACAAAAGGTAAAAAAGGAAAATCTAATAGAAGAACAAGAAGAAGAAATAGAAGAAATAGAAGAAATTAAATAGGATATTTATTAATTAAATCATTAATTTTAATATCTTTAAATTTTCCATTAGATTCATATCTCCTAATCATTAAAGGGATTTTATTTTGTTTAAATTCTAATTTAGCAATTTCATAATAAATATCATTATTATTTAATAAGTCTTGTGGTATTTCAATCATAGTAGGACAACCTCTAGCAATTTGTTGTGTTCTAACAGATAATATTTTTGTAAATTCAAATTTAGTTAAAAAGGGATTTGTATTAATTTTATTAATATTAGATTTAATATAAGTTTCATCATTAGATATAATACTATTAGATATATATGATAATTCATCTTCTAAGTCTTTTTCTTCATCCGAATCTTCTATAATAGATAATTCAGATATATTATCGCTAAATTGTTCATAATCTTCTTCTTCCATATTATTATAATTTATATAATTTTTAATATATTATCAATTTTTAATTATTTTTCCATGATACAAAACAATGATTACAAATATATAAATATTTCATATTACTATTATCATATTTAACAAATGTTACTAGTTTTTCTGGTTTATTAAAAAGTTTAATTTCTTTTGTTTTCTTTAATTCATTTATTTTAGATTTATTTTTTTCTAATAGTTCATTTGATATAAAAGTTAATCTAGTAACATTATTTAATTTAACAATATCTTCGTATTCTTCATCATTAAAATTTTTTTTAATTTCATTTAAAATATTATCATCAGTAGAATATATTAATATACTATTTTCTTTATAATTATTACATATACAAATATCATTAATACAATCTATATTAGTTAAAATAGGTAATGTAGGGTCTTTAGTAATCCATTTATTATTAGTTATATTATATATTTG
>MDTC01157946.1_pt1 | contig 10652 bp, 9 predicted proteins | sample 811181 | NCBI WGS metagenome assembly MDTC01 (sample SAMN05326644, study PRJNA326480) | marine metagenome | isolation source: seawater | place: Pacific Ocean: North | collected 2011 | reverse complement strand
GACTCGCCGCCCTCCGCCAGGCGAACCAGGCAGTCCCTCGCGACCGAGGCCGCACGCATGCGCTCGGGGGCCGGCAGCTCGGGCCGAAACACCGCGATGAAGTAGGCGCGGGACAGCTCGTCGAGCCACCTCTCCCAGCGCAGGTCGACCATGCACACGCTCCTGACCTCGTATCGTCAGGCGAGGCCGTCACCGTAGGCTCAATCCGTCCCCGCCCGCGCCGTCGGCTCCCGGCTGGACGCGGCCGCGTCCTCGGCCCCCTCCTCCGCCGGCTCCTCCGCGGGAGGCTCACCGCTCGTTTCGTCCGGTCCAGGCTCCGGATCCGGGTAGACATGGCCCATGCGGGTCAGCACCGCGACCCACCACGCCTTGACGTGCCGGAAGGTCAGCAGGGTCGCGCCGACCGCCACGCCGATGATGATGAACTCGCTGCCCGACGCGAGACCGTCGATGACCCACAGCACGACCATGGCGAGCACCGCGCTGGCGGCACCGATCCCGTAGCCAAAGGCAGTGGGCGCGGTCCAGTTGCCCGGATCGCGGAAGAACCGGGACCCACACACGGGGCAGGTCTCGTTGAGCGTGAACCAGCCCTTGAACAGGGCGCCCTGTCCGCAGACGGGGCAGCGGTTCTGGCCGACGGCGAGGTGGAAGGGATCCATGGAGCAGGCCTATGCCAGGGTCGGGTGCGTGCGCAGGGGCCCGCTGCAATCCGACGCAGGCGCGGTCCCTGCCCCCTATCGGCCCGGTCGCGCCGAACCTGCAGCCGCGGCCGTCCGCCCCGCGGGTCAGAACGAGCCTTCGACCCCGACCGCAGCCAGTCCGACGAAGGCCCGCGCCCGCACCTTGCGCGGTGGAGCCGGAAGCAGCGCCACGTCCTCCGGCGTGAGCCCGTAGGTGTCCAGCAAGCGCAGGTTGTACGCCTCGACCAGCCGCTCGGCCTCGTCCTGGGCGTAGTAGGTGGGGGGCTGACGGGGTCGGCGGTCCGCAAGCAGCGCGACGCCCCCCGCGGTGCCGGCCATGCCGATGACCAGCGTGCCGTAGCCCGCGGCGCGCATGTAGTCGTTGCTGCCCAGATCGGCGACGGCCACCCGGTTGAGACCGACCAGCATGACCAGCGGTCCTCCGGTGGTGGCGATGCCTCCGACCGCCTGCTGCTGCCGGGCCGCGCGCAGGGCCAGGTCGAACGTGCGCACGTCCCCCAGGGTCTGGCTGAACTGCCGCGCGGAGAGCGCCCGACCGTAGCCGTCGACCACCACGTACCAGCGCGATCCGACCGGCTGGACCGAGAGCCGATCCCGCTGGTAGCCGACCCGCGCCGCCCGCCGCGACCAGGCGGCACCATCCGGATCCCCCGGCGAGTACCGCTGCTGGGCAAACGCCGAGCCTGGCGTGCCCACGCCCAGCACGAAGGCCAAGAGGGCCGTACCAGCGAGGATCAGCAGGGGGTGGATTCGCTTCACGGCGTGATCCTAGCACCGCCCGCGCCGAGCCGCCCGGGGCTCCAGATCGCACGGCCGTCGCCGATCATCCCGGGGGCGGGCGCGGCCCAACACACGACCCCCGTCCGATATTCCCCACAACCAACCACAACTTTCTTTCGAATGCAGTCATGGTCACGCGCGTCTGTCCGGCCCAACCCTCGACGGAGAGAGGCCATGCGCACGACGTTGACCCTGGTCGCCCTGATGGCTCTGGGCGGCTCCGGCTGCATCATCATCCGCGACAGCGATCCCTACGGTGGCTGCGCATTCGACCGCGACTGCGACGGACTCAGCGACGATCTCGAAGATCGCTGGGGTTGCGACCCCGCCGACGACGACTCCGACGACGACGGCCTGTCCGACGGCGAGGAGATCGACCGGGGCACGGACCCGACGAACCCCGACTGTGACGAAGACGGCGTCGACGACGGCACCGAGGTCGACAACGGCACCGACCCCCTCGACGAGGACTCGGACGGCGACGGCGTCGACGACGGCACCGAAGCCCAGGACGGCACCGATCCCCTCGACGAGGACTCCGACGACGATGGGCTCACCGACGGCGAGGAGCTCGACGAGGGCACCGATCCGATGGACGACGACTGCGATGATGACGGCGTGCTCGACGGCGAGGAGATCGACGAGGGCACCGATCCGCTGGACGAGGACACCGACAACGACGGCATCCCCGACGGGGAGGAGCTGGACGACGGCACGGACCCGACCTCCAGCGACAGCGATGGCGACGGCGTCAGCGACGGCGACGAGCTGGACCTGGACCTCGACCCCCTGGACCCCGACTGCGACAACGACGGCCAGTCCGACGGCTTCGAGCTGGACTGCGGCGCCGATCCCCTCGACCCGGACTCCTTCTGCGAGGGCAGCGATCCCGGCGAGCCCGGCCGCGACCCCCTCCTGGACCACACCGTCGAGCGGGACGGCTGCGGCTGCTCGTCCAGCGCCTCGCCCGCGATGCTCTTCGGCCTGCTCCCCGCCCTGGGCCTCATCGCCCTGCGCAGGCGTCGCCGGTAGACGCATCCGTCGCCTGCCGGTGGGGCTCCCCCCCCCTGCAGCACGACCCGCGGGGCACAGCCTCGCGGGTCGTTTCATTGTCGGCGTCAGACCGGGCTACTTCGCCTCGGCCGCCTTGATCATGCGCTTGACGTAGTCCTTCATCTGGCTCGGGATCGACGCCTTGACGACCGGCGCCAGCGCCGTGGCCAGCATCGGGTTGAGGTCGATCTCCAGGGTCATCTCGGCCTGGTAGTCCAGCTTGGTCGTGCCGGGCGCGTCGCCAGGCGCCACGGTCAGGCTGCCGTGGGTCCAGATGTTGCCGTCGTCACCCTGGCTCTCCCAGCGGGCGCCGTCCTCGCCGTCCGCCTCGTAGCGGCAGGTGTAGCGGCCCTGGAAGCTGAAGATCCCGTGGTTCTGCTCCTCCATGAGGTAGCGCACGGTGTGATCATCCAGCTTCTCCGCCGACTCCAGGTCACCGAAGTGCTCGATGATGGCGTCGGTGTCGAGGAAGTGAGCCCGCACCGCCTCGGGGGAGGCGGCGACGGTGAAGCTCTCGTTGAACGTCCCGGTGAACTTCGGCATCGGTCAGATCTCGTCCATCTCCGCCCGGGCCTGCGCTGCCTGGCGGCGAAGCCCGAAGATGATCAGGGCGAGGATGATCAGCAGCGCGACGGCCGCGACGACGGCCGGGCCGATGATGAGGGGGCTCATCGGCTCGTAGACCACGAGGTAGCGGAAGTACTCGTCGAAGGGCGGGTCCGTCGGGGGAGCGAAGCTGGCGCCCTCGAGGGTGGCCTTGGCGGTGGCCGCGACCTTGGCCTGATCGCCGCCGCCGGAGATGGCGGTGACCTTGGCCAGGCCGCCCTCCATCGGAATGGCGATCAGCTCGAGCTGGCGCTTGCCGACGGTGGTGTTCCACTCGAAGCCGGTGCGGCCCTGGGCGGTGATCTTGGTTCCGGCCTCGGCGTCACCGAGCCAGGACTCGCGGAGCTCCTGCTCCTGGTCGGCGAAGGTGAGGTCGTTGACCACGGGGAAGCTGTGCTTCTTGTCGTGGCAGATCAGGAGCAGGTCGGTCTTGTCGGGCGGGTGGGGGTGGATGGCCGCCCAGCAGCCACGCAGGTTCTGACCGACCGCCTTGATGTTGCGGTTGAGGGGCTCACGCTCCTGCTTGAGCGCCGGACGCCAGTACGGGTCCGTGGTCGCGGTGAGCTGCTCCGGGACCTCCTGCTTGCCGCCCCAGGCGAGCTCCGCCGGGCCCTTCTTGATCTCGAGCGCCTCGACGATCTCGTCGCGGGCGGTCTTGACGTCGTCACCACGCTTGGCGAGGCCCAGGGTGGCGACGTGCAGGACGTGGCCCTCGATGGGGATCGAGGTGCCGTACATGGCGACGGCGTCGCCGTCCTTGCTCTTGCCGGCGACCTCGAACATGCCGGCGGTCTGGCCCTTCACGTCCGGCTGGACGGAGGAGGCGGCCAGGGAGGTCTCCACCACGAGGCGCTCGGCGGCCTTGTTGGTGAACACCTCACCCCACTTGGCGAGCTCGGCTTCCTCGATGGTCTGCTGGAACTCGGTGGTCCAGATGATGACCTCGACGCCCTTGTCCTCGTTGACGGCCTTGAGGTCCCAGCCCGACCAGTGGTCGTGCTTCCAGTCGCCCTTCGGCACGAGCGGCGCGGTCACGCCGATCTTGTCGAGGTCGAAGATGTAGCCTTCCTTGGGCCCATCCTCCGCCGCTTCTTCGGCAGCGGGTTCGTCCTGGGCCTGGGCCTGGACGGCGGTGAGCATCGGAGCGACGAGCAGAGCGGCGAACAGTGTGATGGTACGCATGGCGGCGTTCTACCGGAGGGGAATGGGTGAGGTGTCAAAGGGTCGTGTGGGCAGACGATCCTGTTCTCGGTGGCCCGTCAGCCTAGACCAGAGATGCTGGCGATCTCGGCGACCAGGGAGGCCACGCGATCGCCGGCGCGGACTTCGCCGTCTGCAAGGGTGTCATCGTCCGACAGCGCCTCGCGCACCTCGCCGTAGAACTTGATCTTGGGTTCGGTGCCGCTGGGGCGCGCGAGCACCTGGGAGCCGTCGGCGAGGGTCCACGACAGCACGTTGCTGGTCGGCAGCGGGCACGTCCGCACGCTGCCCGAGCGCAGGTCGGTGATGGTCCCCTCCTGCACGTCGGTCCGGCGGATGACGGGCTGCCCGCCGAGCTCGGTGAGGGTGGTGGCCCGCAGCTGGGCCATCGCCTCGCGGATCGCGGTCTTGCCGTCGGCGCCGGGGAGCTTGACGCTCTGCTGCAGGGAGACGAACAGGCCGTGGCGGCGGTAGAGCGCCTCGAGGTGCTCCAGCAGGCTCACGCCCCGGGCCTTGCACCACGCGGCCAGGTCGACGAAGGCCACGACGGCACTGACGCCGTCCTTGTCGCGGACCAGGTCGCCGATCGAGTAGCCGAGGGCCTCCTCGTAGCCCATGACGAAGCTCCCCTCGAAGGACAGCGCCTGGTGGGCGATCCACTTGAACCCGGTCAGGGTCTCGGCGTACTGCACGCCATGGGCCTCGGCGAGGACCGAGAGCATGCGCGAGGACACGATGGTGGTGGCGACCAGGCGCTCGCCGTCGGCGGCACCGTGGGCGAGCAGGTCATCGGCGAGCAGGCAGCCCACCTGGTTGCCCGAGAGCTGGCGCCAGCCACCCTGACCGTCCGGAACCGCGACCGCGAGGCGATCGGCGTCGGGATCGTTGGCGACGATGAGATCGGCATCCACCGCCGCCGCCAGCTGGAGAGACAGGTCCAGGGCGCCGGGCTCCTCCGGATTGGGGAAGGCGACGGTCGGGAAGTCCCCGTCGGGCTCAGCCTGCTCCGCGACCAGGTGCACGTCGTCGTAGCCGGCCTCGGTCAGGGCGCGGACCACCGACTCGGTGCCGACCCCGTGCATGGCGGTGTAGACGATCCGGATGGGCGCGGCTTCGTGCACGCGCAGGCCCTGGAGCCGGGCGAAGTAGTCGGCGTGCACGGCGGCCGCGGGGGTGCGCACCAGGCCTGCCTTGCGGTGGGCCTCGAGGTCGCCGATGTCGCGGGGGGCGAAGCCCTCGAGGGCGTCGATCGCATCGCTGATCCCACCGTCGTGGGGCGGCACAATCTGGGCGCCGTCGCCCCAGTAGACCTTGTAGCCGTTGTCCGCGGGAGGGTTGTGGCTGGCCGTGACCATCACGCCGGCACACGCGCCGGTGTAGACGACCGCGTGGGAGAGGCGCGGCGTGGGCACGACATCGTCGAAGATCTGGCTTGCAATGCCGTGATCGGCGAGCACCACCGCCGTGTCTGCCGCGAACTCCCGCGAGCCGTGGCGCCCGTCGAAGCCGATGGTGACGCCGCGCTCCCGGGCGTCGGGCACGGTCTCGAGCAGGTAGTCGGCGAGCCCCTTCGCGACCCGCCGCACGAGCGCCCGGTTCATGCCGCCAGGACCGGGCCCGATGGGTCCACGCAGGCCGGCGGTTCCGAAGGCGAGCCGGGCGGTGAACGCCTCGGTCAAGGCGCGCTGGTCATCCTTGTCGAGCCAGCGCTGCAGGGTCTTGCGGGTGGTGGGGTCGGGGTCGGTCTGCAGCCATTGCTGGGCCGCAGCGCGTAGATCCTGGGACACGGTGGCCTCCGCGCGAAGCGTGGCCCGAACCCTACTCAGTCACAGCGACTCGATCGACCGGAGGCCGTGCGACAGAGTGCGACCGCCCGCGCGTCGTCCCGACCGGCCTGGCGCGCGTAGTCCCGCCAGTCGAGGGCGAGATCGGCGGTGAGCCCGCGGCTGACGTCCAGCGCAGCCAGGTTGGCATCGGACGGATCGGTCTCGGCCATCGCCACCCGGGCCCGCCAGGCGGACAGGGCGATGAGCGTGCGGAACTCCATGACCGCCAACGTCGCGTCCACGTAGCTGGGCCCTTCGAGCGAGACCCGGCCGCGATCCGCCGCTTCCAGCCGCTCGCTCGCTGTCGTGAGGTCCTCCTGGGAGAGTGCTGCCGCCGCCATGCGCAGCACCCGGCGCACGTCCTGGGCCTCCTCGGCCTGGGGCAGCGGCACGAGCGTCGCTCGCAGGTCCATGGTGGACAGGGTGATGTCGAGGCGCTCCTTGCGCTTCTTCACCTCCACCTCGAAGCGGGCGGGCCGGTAGCCGGGCGCGACCACCCAGCCACTCACCTTCGATCCGCGCTCCAGCGGCACCTCCGTCCCGTCCTTGAGGTAGAGCACGCTGCCGGTCCACGCCCCGGTGACCGCGTTCACCTCGTGGCGATCGTCCTCGATGTCCACGTGCACGGCGGCGCTGGCGACGGGCTCACCCCGGCTGTCCGCCGCGGTGACGGTGAGGGCGGGCGGCCGTCCGGCGACCGCGGTGGACAAGGACATCAACAGCAGGATCACGTGCGCCTCCCAGGCTCCCCACCCTCAAGGTGTAGCGCTTCGGGGGTCGCCTTCACCCCCGGTCGCGACGCAGGCGCGCACCGAGGGGCTGCAGCAGTGGAATATCGGCGGGAGTCCAGGTGAGTCGACCGATCTCGTCGGCGTCGACCCAGCGCAGTTCGTGGTGCTCGGTGGCGACCGGCTCGCCCTCGAGCAGGGTGCAGGCGAAGGCGATGAGCTCGACCCGGCGCCAGCGGGAGATCCCGAGGCGGCTGCCGACCGCGACCGTCACCCGCAGCTCTTCCTGCAGCTCGCGGACGAGAGCGTCCTGGTCGCGCTCACCGGGCTCGACCTTGCCGCCGGGCAGCTCCCACAGGCCCTCGTGGGACCGACCCCGACCCCGCTGAGCCGCCAGCACCTGCCCCGCACCGTCCAGGATGGCGCCTCCAACCACACGAATGCGACTCACCGCACCCCCGGCACGACCAGCAGCGGGACGGTGAGGCCGTGCAGCACACGCTCGGTCGTCGATCCAAGGACCCGGTCGACCGCGCTGTCGTGGCCCAGGGAGGTCATGACCACGAGATCGGCGTCGCGGGCGTCCTTCAGGATGGACCCGACCACGTCCCCGTCGCGCCGGATGGACTCGGTCGCCCAGCCGGCGGGCACGTCCACGTCCACGTCCTCGCCCACCGAGAGGAAGCGCAGCCGGGCGTCGGTGCAGCCCAGGCGCTCCAGCAGGGAGATGGTCTCCTCGATGGCGCGGTCAGGGCGGGGGTCGGAGACCACCGGCAGCAGGACCTGCCGCAGGGCGACCCGGCCGCTGCGGCGATCGACGAAGCCGCGGGCCTTGGGCGGGATCAGCAGGGTGCAGGCCTCGGAGCTGCGAGCGATCGCCTCGGCCATGGAGGGCTTGAGCCAGCGACCGAACGCACCACGGCGGTGGGTCGCGGCGACCAGCAGGTCGGCGTGGACCTTGGAGGCGCGCTGCAGCACGCCCTTGACCGGATCCTCGCCGTCGAGGTGGATCTTGGAGGCGCGGATGCCGAGCTTGCCGACCCGCTCCCGGGTGGCCCGCGGCGAGATCAGCCCCCAGCGGGCCAGGGTGTCGCGGATGCCGGGGTAGTCGGTCCAGTGGGCCTCGCTGCGCTTGCCGACGTGCACCAGGGTGAGCCGGGCCTCGGCAGGCGGGAGCTGCTCGGGAGCATCCGCCGGCGCCCCGTCCGCGACCTGGCCCAGGGCGATGCGCAGGGCGTGCGCGAACGCGCGCTGGCTTCCGCGGGAGAAGTCCGTGGGATGCACGATGGACCACGCCGTACGGGCGGGAGGGCGCAGCGGATCGACAGCCTCGGTCATACCCCATCGTAGCAGACCGATCGCCCCGCCCATCACCTTCCGGATCGGTTACCGCGCCGCGTGGCCGACAACCTCGACGATCCCACCACGCCCGCAGCCCCGCAGCGCGTCGAACCCGGACTGGACTGGGCCCACGCGGCACGGGACGCCCTCGCCGGCCAGCGCCCGGACGCCACCTACGACGTGCTGATCCTGACCGTGCGCCCCGCCCACCAGGTGCGCCTGCAGGCCCGTCTCGATCGCCTGCTGCGCCGGGTCCGCACCCGCGACGGTCGCAGGCCGCGGGTGTTCCTGGTGCCCGAGACCCTGCGTCGACCCGGCAATCTCGTCGCCACCCTCCTCGCGTGGTCCCACGCCTGCGCCCAGGCGCGCGGTCACCGGATCGATCTGGCCCGCGCCCTCGTCCGCGGTGAGCGGATCGCCATGGTGCACGCCGCGGGAGAGGGTCGCCGCGCCGCCCCGCTGGTCCACGCCGAAGACGGCGATCGCGGCGCCATGTACCTGCCCGGCACGCTGCAGGATGCCCCCGCCCGGGTGCTCGAGGCCGTGCTCGCCCAGATCGCACCGCTGTCCGCATCCCAGCCGCCCGGCTTCCTCGACGTCATCTGGGCGTCGCAGCTCTTCCTGCCGCGGCTCGCCCCGGACGTCGTTCCCCCGCCGCGCCTTCCGCTGACCAAGCTCGTGACGGAGCTCCGGGCGCCCGCCGGGGCTGACGGCACCGAGCGGGTCGACGTCGGCACCTTCGCCATCGACGGCGACGTCGCCACCGCGTTCGCCCCCCAGGGCGCCGACGGGCCTCCGACCGGCGGCCGCCTGGCCGCAGACCTCGGCAGCTTCCGGATCCGCGCCGACCTCCTCGACGTGCTGGCCGACCGCTACACCGATCCCCTGCCCCACGGCCCCCGCGATCTCGATCCCCACCTCACCGGCCCCCTGCTCGGCGCCGACGTCGATCCGGCGCTGCTCGCCGAGGCCGAGGCGGTGCGCGCAGCCTTCGGCGACGAGCCCCTGGTCGGCGTCACCGACCTCGGCCCGGACCTCCCCTGGTGGCGCCTCCGCCGACCCGAGGAGCTGCGGGCCTTCGCCATGGACCTGCTCCCCGTGAGCGCGCGACCGGGTGCCGCCGCCATCCGCCACCTCCTGGGCATCGCCCACCCGATCACCCGCAGCTGGCTGGGCGACGTGTGGGTCGAGGGCCCGGAGATCCCCTTCGAGGCGGTCGAAGAGGGCGTCGTCGTCGGCGGTGTGCACGTGCGGCAGAGCCTCGTGCAGGACGCGGCCTTGTGGGGCTGGGCTGGCACCGGGCGCTCGGGCGTCGAGAGCCCGGCCCTCTTGCGCTCGGTGGTGATCGGCGGCACCGGCGGCCTGGACCTGGAGGACACGTTCGTCGTGGCGAGCGGTGGACCGGGCTGGCGAGGCGGTGGCGGACTCGCCTGGCGGGCCACCGGCGATCCCCCAGCGGCCGCCGGCCCCTCCCCCACCGCCCAGGGCGTGTGCACCGTGCGCCGCCCCCGCCTGCTCGACGGCGAGGCGACCTTTCACGGCTTCCTGCACGAGGACGGAAAGACCGAGGAAGATCGGCCTAGAACCCAGGGTCTCACCTGGAACGCCCTGGCGCGACTGCCCGCGTTCACCGGCCCTCGCCTCGACCCCCGCACCGCCCCCGACCTGGAGGAGGTGCCGCCCCACGTGCTGCTCACCCTGCCGCCGGTGGTGCTCGCCCTGCTCCGCGAGCGCATCCCGCCGTCATCCCACCTGCAGTGGCTCCTCGAGCTCGCCGAGGACGGCCGCTTCGTCGTGGCGCTCCACCGCGGCAGCCGCCCCGACGTGCGCCTGGACGCCCCCCTCGTGCCCGGGCGCGCCTTCCGACCCACCGAGCGCGCCTACCGCGTGCACGCCGATCTCGAGACCTGGTCTCGCTGGCAGTGGGCGCCGCCGCGCATCGCCGAGGCCCTGCTCCACGCCTTCGCCCTGCACTTCGTACCCGCCGCTCGCCACGGCCGCGACGCGTTCGCCCGGGCCCGGGTCGAGGCCTTCCGCCAGGGCCCCATCGAGGCGAGCGCTGCGCTGCAGACCTTCCTCGAGTCGCGCATCCTGGACGGCGACGCCGGCAGCGTGCTCGACCGCCTCGACAGCTGGACCGTGCTCGACGATCCCGATCGCGTCGAGCAAGCCGCCATCCTCGACGCCCTGGACGAGCTCCGCCCCGACGCCGCCGCCCTGCGCACCGAGCCCCACCTGCGAGCCTGGGTGCGCTGGTGCCTCGAGCGGCGCCGCCTCGCCGCAGGCGTGCTCACCGACCGCCTCGCCGCTGCGTCCTCCCCCCTGCTCGGCCGCTGCGGCTTCACCTGGTCGCACCCGTGGGTCGACCACGGCCACCCGTTCTGGATCCCGTCCTGCTCGCTGCGACCGCGCCG
>MDTC01037715.1_pt1 | contig 10652 bp, 8 predicted proteins | sample 811181 | NCBI WGS metagenome assembly MDTC01 (sample SAMN05326644, study PRJNA326480) | marine metagenome | isolation source: seawater | place: Pacific Ocean: North | collected 2011 | reverse complement strand
GAGCGGTTAGATAACCCAGCTTATATTTCAATTGATTACCAGGCTGACTTCGATGCCACCCTCCATGCCACGGCAGAAAATATACTGGATGTTCCTCATACGGCCTTCCTTCACAGAGGTCTATTCCGGGGGGGAGAAACAAACTTGCTGGACACCAAAATCACACGATATTTGGATCGAGTGGAATGTGAATTTACCGGTGAGCCGGCCCCTTCAGGAGTGATGGGCAAACTGCTGGGAGCAGGTGCTAACCAAGTGTCCCATTTTGATCGTTTTATTTTGCCCAGCATAGCCCAAGTGGATTATCGCATTGGAGATGCTAGACACCTTAACGCCACCAGTGTGCTTACCCCACTCTCGGACTTCAAAACCAGGATGTATACCAGCGTTACAGTCAAAGTAAGTAAATGGGTATCATTTATTAAACCCATAGCCACCCTTTTCGCCTATATCGTGGTTAAACAAGATAAGGATATTCTCAAAAAACAGGTGGAAGCCATTCAACATTTTTCCGGTGAAAGCTATATGAATACTGAGGTAGATTGCTTAGGGCCATTCATTTTGCGATTGCTAAAAAAAGCAGCTAACGAACAAGTCATAGTCAAACAGGATGTTGGAGATGAAGATCCAGAAAAGGTTATCTCAGGTAAGATCCTCGCCTGAAATTGATTTTATAATAGACCAAATAACAGATTTAGTTGGAAGCGTTAAATTTCTGATGAAATACATATCCTTTCTGATATAATTTTCCCTATGTCAATCATAAACACAGTCGTGTGTTAAGCTTCGCCTTTAAAAGGACTGGAATACTATTTTATGGAGGGTTCCAAAAGTCGAGAAAAACACAGGGTGTAACAAGCAAATAAAACTTAATTTATCTATTTTTTTTGCTAAAAACCAAAACACTAAAACAAAAGGTTGATATGTGTCCCGCATCAAATAATCCAGAAGACGAAGAACAAGCCCTACACCCTGCACAAGAACTTGTAAGGGATGTATTTTTTTCAAAACTTAGACAGGTTTCTTGTCTAGAGGATATACAAATCAGTTCTTTTGCTTTAGATGAACCTATTTATGCCCACAACATGGCTGTGATTCTACTGCATGGAGAACCCATAAGGTTTGTTCTGAAAGTTCACTATCAAACATTAGATGCCAAAAAAATGGTTGCTCATCGAAGCTCCCAACCAGTAGATTCGATCTCAGATCAAATTGTCAAAGATTTTATGCGTGAAACTATTAATGTTGTCGCTGGTAGCATTAAGCTCAACTTACTGGAACAGGGAATCATTACAGGAATAGGCATACCATTCGTCACCAAAGGTTTTGATGAATTAATGTTCACCGATGTCCTTCAGGACCAAGAAATTCATGACAGCAGTGTACTTTACTGGGACAATGGTAAAATATTTTTATCCACCGTTGTCAAGATAATGCAACCAGAGCTGTTTGAAAATTATCAATACAATAGTGCAGATTCATTAATTGATGAAAATGAGGATGGCGAATTTCTATGAATTATGATGAAGCAGCCGAACTTGAAAGACAGTCAAACGAAGAACTATCCGCAGCAAAAGCCTTGCAAACTGCGTACTACATTATAGAAAAACTAGAGACATCTAAAAGATCATCGGAAGATATATTAGAAGACCTTCCGGAGATTTTTGTAATCTGTTCAAAAAATGGAAAAATAATCAAAGGTAATCAGGAGGCTGCCTCAACTCTAGGGGTCAATATAGAGGATCTTCTGAAGTACAACATTCTATCTTGTCTCGAGAAAAGCCAGGCTGAGATTTTTGGCGATTACCTTAAACGGGTTGGAGACTCCTTTGACAGCAAAACCTTCGAAATGCCATTATCGACCAAGGATGGTAGTAAAAGAAATTATCTCTGGTCCATAGGCGAGTTTACTCAAGTAAGCCGCCGTCGCGGTAAATTCATCCGAATCATAGGCAGGGATATCACTGAATTAAAAAACCTCGAAAATCGCCTATCATCGATCTTTGCTTCAACTCCACTGGGTATCCTGACTTGCAATAAGGAAGGCAAGGTAATACAGCCCTATAGTGCTTATACCGAAGTTTTGCTGCAAGAAACTAATATCGAGGGCAGAGATGTTGCTGATGTCCTCTTCAGCAAAGTAAAGGACAAATTCGATTCGATTGAGCGATCTGGAGTTGTGCAACTGGTGGAAAGTTTGAATCAAGATCCAGGTTGGTTCATGCTTTCAAAAACCTGTTTCCCAAAAAGAATCTCCATTGATTATGTCGAAAATAATACACAGAAAGCAAGACATCTCGGGCTCGACTATCATCCCATCCTGGAAAATAATCTAGTATCTCAAATTATGATTATCATCCATGACAGAACGGATATCGTACAAGAAGAGAAAGCCTCAGCTCTAGAAAGACGGGTAGACTCTGGCAGGATAAAAAAGATTGTTGAAATTCAAAAATGTGATAGTCGTATATTAGAAGTCGTTTTTGAGGAATTAGATGAATTAATGCCCCGCATTCAGGATGAAGTTGAAAAAAAGGATTATAAAAAATTAGGTAATATAGTTCATACTTTCAAAGGAGTCGTGCGGACCGCAGAACTATCAGAGCTGGTTACATTAGCTCACGAGATCGAAGACGAGATCCTTTCCAGCAAAGAGATTGATGAAGATGCTCTTCAGGCAAAATTTAAAGCTCTGCTTGAACAATGGAGAGAAGCAAAAAGAATTTGTTATACCCTATCGGGAAAAAGCGAAGATTTCCGACTCGACAAAGAGGGGCTTGGCCGAATCACTAAACAGTTACAATTGCTGCATGAAAATATTGACGATGACAACAAGGGACTCGTCAGCGATATTCTAAACGAGCTAGGCATCGATACCCTAAAGAAACGCACATCGCTAAACATGATCGCCGAAAGATTACACAATCAAGTCAGCACACTCAGAAAAAGCATAGGTAAAAACTTTGAGATAGATATCGACTTTTCGGACAAAACAGTCCCCTTGGTGGATCGCAGTAAATATGCAGAAATCTTTCTCCACCTGCTTAACAATGCGGTAGACCATGGCATAGAAAACCCTGATTTAAGAAAAAAAGCTAACAAGCCTGAAATTGGGAAAATTTCTGTCACTACAGCTCAAGATAAAGATTACACCATATTCTTCGTCAAAGACGATGGTTCTGGCGTCGATCCAACCAAAATAAAAAGCAAAGCCATCAAACTTGGCATTGTTACCAAAGATGAAGCGTCTAACTTGTCGGAAAGCGAAATTCTCAACTTCTTATTACTTTCTCAGTTTTCGACCAAGAGCGAAATTACTGACATTAGCGGCAGAGGAATCGGGCTGGATATTGTCAATGACGCAGCTAAAGCCATCGGATCACCAGGAGGCATCAAAATTGAATCTGTGTTAGGGGAAGGCACCACATTTTCTTTCAAACTGAAGCTATAACGCATGCACCACAAAAAGCATTCATTATAGATAGATTTCTGAGGCTTGAGATAAGCCATAATTGAAAAAAAAGAGAAAAAGAAAAAGAGTTTAATATTTGATAAAGCTTAATATTAAACTTCTTTTTGCAAATAAATCAAAAAACCCCTCTTAGTTATTTCTTTATAATGCCGAATCTATATCATTAGGCATATATGACAAGATTGTTAGAAATTTGTTAGAAGCGTAATAATACGAGCAACGCCTATAATGCAATAGCTTCGCTAGCGATTCAGGTTTCCAGGAGATAACGAGTGGACAAAGATTGGCTTGTCACCGGTAAAAACATTACTTTCCACCATCAACTGGGAAAACAAAAGATTAAGGTTCTCGACGGACTAAATCTAAAGATCAGCAAAGGCGAAATTATCTGTCTGAGAGGCCCGTCAGGTTCTGGAAAATCAACATTACTCAACATATTGGGCTTAATCGAACCTTTTCAGGATGGCCAGCTGACATTCATGGGACAGAATTTTAGCCTCATCTCCGAGCAACAAAAAAATAAGATAAGGCGTTACCAACTAGGTTTCATTTTTCAGGATTTTCAACTGATCGATGTACTTTCAGCCAGAGAAAATGTCGAATGGTTTTTAGCCCGACAAGGCATCAAAGATAATGTCCGTCGAGAAATAGCTTTAGAAAATCTAGCAAAAGTTGGCCTTGAAGATCAAATAGATAAAAAGCCGGTTGAGATGAGTGGCGGTCAGAGGCAAAGAATTGCTATTGCCAGAGCACTGGCTAAGAAACCTTCGTTTATCCTAGCAGACGAACCCACTGCCAGCCTTGATCAAAAAACGGGCAAACAAATAATGTCTATTTTATCGGCATTAAAGCATCAGTCGGGAGTATCGATGATCATCGCGAGTCATGATGAGATGGTAGCGGAATACGTCGATCGTATTATAACTCTAACTGATGGCAAAATTACAGACGATCAACTAATATCACGATAGGTCCTCAAAGGGATAATCTAATGCTTTTTAAATTTGCTTTACGCAATGTTAACCGCAACAAAAGAAGATCTTTAGTATCTATCTCCACTGTTGCAATGGGTGTTTTAGGCATTTTATTCCTAGAGAGTTTCTTTTCTGGCTTAATCCAGCTGCATGCCGAAAACTCTATCCATTCAAGGCATGGCCATGGTCAGGTCAATACCATTGGTTATTTAGATCAAGCTTACGAAAAGCCATGGGAACATTGGATCGATAATCCTGAAAACATTCTAAGAGCAATCAATGACATTCCGGAAGTTGTCCAGGTTTTTCCTAGGGTTCAATTTTTTGCATTACTAACTAATGGTACAACCTCAGTCGCAGGAAGAGGTCAAGGTATTGTTGGGGTCAAAGAAGCCATTTTTTTCAACAAAATGAACATTGTCGAAGGAAATCTAATCAAGGATCAGAAAGATGGGATTGTCCTAGGCATTGGTTTGGCAAGAACTCTCGGGGTAAAGCCAGGAGATAGAGTCACAATCATTGGAAATACAGTTCATGGCAGTATCAACGCTTTAGATCTAGTGGTCAGCGGTATTTTCCACGTCGGTATGAAAGAAGCTGACGATTACTTATTTCAAATTCAATTATCTCAGGCACAAAACCTTCTCGGCACAGATAAAATCGAGTCCATCGCTCTAGCCAATACTCGTGACGGCATATTCGATATTGTCAAGACTCAGATCGAGAAAAATCATCCTCAACTGGAAGCAACTTCTGTATGGATCATCGATAAGATTTGGGCACAAAATGGCAAGGATTTTCTCAACGCCCTACTCCGCATTTTTCAACTTATTTTCATCAGCGTGATTCTATTAGCCATCTACAATAGTGCTTCAAATACAGTACTCGAACGCGCTAGAGAGATTGGTATGCTGCGTGCGAATGGGGAATCTAACCAAGATGTGATGAGACTATTAACTTTAGAGGGTGTCATTATAGCATCGAGCGGTGCTCTTATCGGTATTATTATCACTATCATGATTAGCCAGGTCTTACCCGAAGGTATTCCAATGCCCCCCACACCGGGGACTAACAGGGAACTCCCCGTACAACTAGATCTTCGCTTCAACTATATGCTGCAAGCGTATTTGCTAGGCAGCATCGCATCTATCATCGCTACTTTTGCAGCAACTCTGCAAGTTCTCCAACTTTCATTAGCAAAAGCATTAAGAGCTGTATAAATACTATAAATTTCTATAAGACTCACAGAAATTTTTGACACCGCTCCAATGTAGCTACCGTGGAGGTACTGCCGGTTACCATTTGTGATGTAATATCAGAAATTAATTGAAAACTATGATAATGCCGTTTTTTCATTTGATTGCTAAAATCATTACCAGTGATTCTATTGGCTAAGGCATTCACTCTGCAACTTAACTTAGCTGTAAAATAATATCTCTTCACTTTTTTATTAAGGTAGCTAACTTCTTTTAGCTCAGATACTTCGCACGCCACCTTGGTTTTTAATATACTTTCAATGGCTGAATCAATTGAGCTTACGTTGTGTAAACTGGCCAACTTCGCTTGACATGATTTTTCTTGAGATATTTTTTTTTCCTGTGGCTTAGCAACACTTTGCTTCATCTCATTAACCCTAAGAAATTTGTGTGTCGTCGGTGTTTTCGTGATCAATTTTTCTATAAAATCATATTTGGTCGCCAATGCCTTATAGCCTTGTCTTTTTTCAGCTTGTGCACGCTGATAGAAATCGTCTTTTTGCCAAAGATAAGCCATGCAATGCTCGGCAAAATTCTCCTGTGCATTGGTTTTCGCATAACGAGACCAATAACCGTTTTCTTTTTCTAGCGGTAATGAAGATTCATCATTGCGACCAAAAATCTGTTGCATCTTAGGTAGCTGATTATTGAAAAATGGGTAATGAACAGGAAATAAAATGTTACCATATCTGTCATTAATAACAGTCCCACCCAAAACATGACATAACTCATGAACAAAGGTTTTGGCTATCTGACGGCCTTTATTTCTTTCCATAAAAATACCTGGAACCATACCAGCAAAATTATGATAAACCAAGTTACTGGCTGGCATCGAAAGAGTATAACTCCTTCCTCTATCAAGCATAAAGTACATTGCTTTACCTCTAAGAGTCCTGATAAAGCTTAGCGGTAAGCTTTTCAGAACTCCCACCAGAACTGCACGATCCGGTATCTCAGAAATGGCCCTAAGATAAGGGGCAAAAACCTGATAATTTAATTTAGATCGAGCTAAGCCCTGATTATTTTCATAGTGAACTCGAGCAAAGGTACCTGCAGGTATCTCCGTAACCGGGATACTGGTCCCCGTTCTATCCAGCAAAATAATTTCACCAGTCTTCTTTTTCACTTTGGTTTTTAATCGTGAATATTGCTGATAAGACCATGATTGAGCCTTCTTTTTATCAGCCATCAAATGGGTGTTATAATAATAGAAATCTGAAGATCCAGCCAAAACCAACAGAGGAATTTCAGTAACAAGAGACCATTTCATAAGATCATTTCCTGTTAGATCAAGACTGGCCATAAAATGAGAGTAATCAGCATCGCTAATAGAATAGAAATCAGCTCCATAAGCCTTCACAAAACTACTTTTTATATCAGGCGCCTGATCCCGCCAACCTGTATAAAAATCTACTATTTCTGCATCCGAAATCCTGGGAGAAGTATCTGATGCCATGACTGTGTCCATACCTAAGAACGGAATGACTAGTATGATGACAGCAAAAGCTATGGTCTGATTGATCATTTTTCTAATTTAATTCCATTTTATTTAATAGTTATCCCGAAATTAATGGCTTTTTATATTTTCCATCTCACGGAAGATTTTCAGGCATCTGGTAATTTGCAATTTAGGTGCCATTTGGATTTTGAGGACATAGAGATAAAAGGAGAAATCATATGTTGATTTTTACATCGTTAGATATGGGGGCCTTGAGGGATTCCTTCTCATTGATCCGGTTGCAGAAATAAAACAGCTGTTATAAAGAATAAAGCCTTGCTGCCGTAAGAGATAAATCATTGATTTCATCAAACGAAGCATACATCTTCAAAGTTTGGTGGCAAATTGGTCACTATTCCATTAACAATTTGTAACATTTGGCAACTGACCCGCAACAAAAATAGCTGATAGTCAGAATAGCCTTAGGATAGACATTGATATCAAGGCATCGCATAAAGCACTATCTCTCATTTATCCCACTGATCGCCCCCAATGAAAAAAGGAATCGAATATGACTGACATCAAACTCAACTCCAGCGCAGCCTCTCTAGAAAAAAATGAAAACCACATGAGCGACCATCTATGGCCAACCCAACTTGAATTCCATCATAGAAAAAAATTATCTGTCATGACTCAGATTTCACGGAGAATGATAAAGACTCTGTTAACCTACCGAAGATTAACTGACTGCGTGATATCTGAGATTCAAAAAATAAGAACCACTGTAAATCAGAATTCAAGCAGAATTAATGTTCCAGCTGCGCACCGACACCCCGGATTACATCAACAAGATCAAGTTCCCTTTAAACAAATTGATAACCAGAAATTTAATCACTTTAAGGTTATGAATGATCATCTACCCGACTTCAAGATTAAGGATAAACACCTTCAATCCCTTAAAGGATTCGAAGCTTACTGTGTAGAGCAAGCCATAAGTGAGAATCGGATTATTTATAAAAAATACCGAAATTTTCCTATTGAGATGGAAAGCTATGACGCCAACCTCAAGAATAGAAAAAAAAGCGAAACTATGATTGCCTTTATGCTGATACCTGGACCGAACCCCACTATCGAACCATTTGCTATCCAGCTGGCTACTGATCATATTGCTGACTCAACAAACAACATTATTTATACCCCAGAGGATGACTGGTCATGGGCAATAGCTAAAGGAGTTATTCAGGAATATTCTATTTTAGAGCAAGCACTCATGATGTAGCCGCCCTGAGTTTTAACATAAGAGTTTAAATTATCCGCAAAGATATAACTGAAGCCACGCAAAGACTTGTGAAGATTTCAAGATCAGCGAAAAAACAATATTTTTTCCATTGGCGACCTAAATTGTTATGACAGATTAGATAGAGCATGTTAACCTTAATTTTTACATTACAACTCTGAAATGATTTATCAAAATTTACGTTTTTGGTTAAAAATGAAAGCTGGGGAGGAGAAGTATGAAAAGGTTGAGTGGTTTCAGATCAATTTTATTATCCGGGTTAATAGGGTTTTCTGTTAATGGCACCGCTTTAGGTCAAGATGCTGAAAAAGCCAAAACTGAACCAGCTGCAGAAGAAGTAGCTGCAAAAGAAGGTGAAACAGAGTCCGAAGTCGGAGAAAGTGAAGCAAATCGCAAAAATGTAAAGTACACCGTGCTATACGAATCCGGTTTTGGGATGACCCTTCCTACATCTGGTTTCAATGCCGGTTATTTTTTGAAGCCTGATCAAATGGTGGATTTCTCTTATATCTCCGGTGGCACATCAAGTCTGGGCTGGTCCGTGATCGGTGTGGGTTATAAATGGTTTCCTGGTAACAGTATGTATTTACATGGTGGTCTTGGGCAAAGATCACTCAAATTAGATATTGACCTCGGAAGTGCAGAACTAAGTAGTCTAGGATTAGACATCAGACTCGGCAACAGATGGCAGTGGGGAGGCTTTACTCTTGGGATCGACTGGCTTGGCTATTTCCTGCCAATCTCTTCCAGCGCTTCGACCAGCGCAGCCATACCTGATAACAATAAGGATTTGCAAGATGCTGAGGCAATAGGCCAGGTGGCCCATCTTCAACTCTTCCGGTTGGGTTTTGGCTGGTCTTTCTAGAATAAACATACACTAAATTAATCTAAGCCCAGGACACACTACTATAGCGTGCTCTGGGCTTATTAACATGAGATGAAATAGAACGAGAATAAGTGTCATAATGACTAGTTGGTTTCTTAAGTCCAAATAAGCTATCAATAGGGTCGAGAGCCACGATGACTGAAAGAATCCCAACGTAAGGAATCACCCAACTGCCATGCCAGCAATTTCGATACTGATGCCGATAAAAAATGCGGGTCACTTTCTCATTCCATGCCTGGAATCAATAATCCATCAATCACTGACTGATTTTGAACTGATCGGCATTGACGACGGTTCTGCGGACGAATCCTTAAACCGCCTCAAGTCATATGCCGCAGCCGACCATAGAATTAAAGTCTTTAGCAACCAAACTCCTGGGATCATTAACGCACTATCTCTCGCTTTCAACCATTCCAAAGGCAAGTTTATTCATCGTATGGATGCGGATGACGTCATGCCCAGAGACAAACTAGCAACCCTGCATCGCCTCATTTCGACAAGAACAGACAAAGTTGTAGCCACCGGTAAAGTGAAGTACTTCTCTACACAGGACGTGTCACCTGGTTATCAGCGATATCAGGACTGGATCAATAGCCTTAGCACCAATCATAGATACCAAAGCCATATCTACAGGGAATGTGTAGTGGCATCACCCAACTGGATGGTCGATCGCAAGTGCTTTGAACGTGATATTATCATGAATAGCCTCGCATACCCAGAAGACTACGATCTCGTGCTACGCTGGCATCAAATGGGTTACATATTTATCTGCTCTGAACAAATCACTCATCTATGGCGAGACCACGGCGACCGGACCTCTCGAAACTCTGAAATCTACGATCAGAACAGCTTTTTTAAATTAAAAACCAGTTACTTTATTAAGAACGAGATCAACGATGACAACCAAGTACAACTCATCGGAGCAGCTGAGAAAGGAAAGAAAATCGCCAAGATCCTAATCAACCATGGCATTAAGTTTCAATGGTTTGATCTTAACCAAACAGTGGAAAAATATGGACACCAGATCAGACCCGTATCTGAAGTGAACAACAAACATCCAACCATTCTGTCAGCATGGCCTTTAGTAAAATCACAACAGGAAAAGATTGTAAATTATTTAGACTCTAAAGGATTGACCTTTGGCAACAATCTATGGCTGTTTTGACGTAGAAAGTCCCCCTATTTCTTTTCCCGACTATCATCCCAACCATTAAAATCGTCCATATTGCTCAACAGCAACAACTCAAACTCAAGGGTGGAGAGCCGACCGCGACGTAAAGCTTGAGAACCTGCTGCTGGATGAGGAGGCGCGCATGAAGATAATCGATT
>MDTC01045453.1_pt1 | contig 10653 bp, 11 predicted proteins | sample 811181 | NCBI WGS metagenome assembly MDTC01 (sample SAMN05326644, study PRJNA326480) | marine metagenome | isolation source: seawater | place: Pacific Ocean: North | collected 2011 | reverse complement strand
TTTAAATTCTTAATTATTTTAAAATGGATATAAAATAATTTTATTAGTTTAATTAATAAATATGAAACCAATTGACAAAACAACAATCAAAAATATACTTTATAGATGCCCTTTATCAAATATTAATAAAATTAAAAATTTAAATATTTACAATAAGCCACCAAACAATGAATTATATAATAGTTTGGCAAAGTATTATGTATTAAAACCTAAAGGGCGTAAAAGTTATGTATGGTTTACATATTATAAAAAAAACTTGCTAGCATTATTAATTATTATGAATAATAAAGATATTGCTGATTCAAGTAACGAATTTTATGATCTTGAAGTAGAGTTTGATAATACATTATGTTATAATAATGTATTATTATATGGATATTATTTTAAACATCATAAACAATTTAATTACTTTATAATTGAAAATATATTTAATTTTAATATATTTAACACTTTAATACATAGTCATACGTATAATTACAGTTATGATAATAAACTAACTCTATTCAATGATATTATGCCAAAAATATATAATTCACATTTAGATCATGTTAAAATTCCAATTATAGAAACAAAATTAGACAATATTTATAAGATAATTAACACATTAAATTATGACATTTATTCAATTAATGTTTATAGTAAAAATAAATATTTAGGAACATTTAATATTAATAACAATAATATTAATAATAAAAATAAAAAAGTAACTTGTACTTTTAAAATAGTAGCATGTGTAAATCAAGATCTTTATAATTTAATTATCATAAATAATAATACAGAGGAGTTTTATGATTTGGCATTAATAGATAGTTATAAAATTAGTATATTTATGAATAAATTATTTAGAAATATTAAAGAAAATAAAAATTTAGATCTATTAGAAGAAAGTGATAACGAGGAAGAATTTGAAAATATAAACACTAATAAATTTGTAAGTTTAGATAAATATTATAATATTGAGTGTGAATATAATTTTAAGTTTAAAAAATGGATGCCAAGAAAATTATCAAATAATAAAATTATTAACAAATCAGAATTAAATATCTTGATTCCTAAAAAAAAAAATATTTACATATAATATAACAATGTTGGACATTAAAAATTTACTCGAATCAACTGCTGGTGGTAAAAAACGCAGACCTCGCACAAAAAAAGTCCGTGGCAAAGCCCACAAAAAAGTTCTCAGAAAAACCGGCAAAAAATCGCGCAGAAAATCCCACAGAAAAAGAAAGTAGATTGATTTTTTAATATAATTTTTTGTATATAATTATATTAAAAATATATTATAAAGATGAAAGGCGGTTTTAATCCATATAAAAGATTTAGTAGAAAAAAATCACGTTCAATTAGAAAAGGACGCGGAAAAAAAACAACAATAAAAAAATTGAAATATGGAGGATCTAAATCAAGATCCAGATCAAGATCCAGATCAAGATCCAGATCCAGATCCAGATCCAGATCCAGATCCAGATCAAAAATAAATAAAAGAAATTATAGATCTCCATCTCCAAAATAAGCACCTGCTACTCATCATGTTAGGAGTAATGATCATTTACTTAAAATATTAAATGATGAATTTATACCAAATAATGATCGTATTATTTATTGGCCGTATGAAGCACAACCACAAGATGAAAATGAATTAGATCCTGTAAGTGTTAGAGAATATAGAAGATGGAACAATATTAATATTACACCTATATAGTAATTAAACATTTATTTTCACTCTCTGTATCTATACTAATAATATTTGATTTAGCATTTTTATTTCGTGGCTTATAAACAAGTTCTTTCCAAAATTTTGTATTTAATTCATTATAATCTATATTATCATTATTTAGAGTTTTTTTATCATTGGTTATTTTTCTAATATCTTTAATATATTCTATATAGTTTTCATTAGTTGTTCGAATTATTTTATATGATTTTTCATTATAAAATGATCTACGTTTAGCAAATTGTCCTTGAAATGGTTCATGACTATCAATTATATCAATAATTAAAGGTTGACTATGTTTTTCTCTCAAAATACGCCCTACAGCTTGAACAATATCAGATTTAGGAGTTGCTAATAATAATGTTGTTAAACTTTTAATGTCTAATGCCTCTGCCGCCATTGCATATGTGGCCAAAATAATTTGCTTATTTTCACTCTGTTTTAAATCATGTTCTTTCATACCTCCTATATAAAATCCCACACTTGTTATATCTTGTTTTACTATTTCTTTATACAAATAATTTAACAATGCTTTAGTATGTGCTAATAATATTATTTGTTGATTCTTATTTATTATTAACTCATTTTTCATAACATTAATTATAAAGTCTGATCTATAAGTAAAATTAGATATCTTACTAATCATTGTACTATATTTTGTATTTCCTCTATAATCTCTTTCTACTTCATTATATTCATCATCATCTACATTATAATCAATTGCCTTTACTAATACATTATCTTTTTTATCATCACTTTCTTTATTTTTATAACATATTTCTCCCAAATACATCTTAAAAACAAATGTTAATCCATCTTTCCTATTCATTGTTGCACTAAGACCTAATGAATATAATGTTGTACATTTTTTTAAACAATTACTAAATGTCTCACTTGACATATGGTGTACTTCATCGTGTATTGAAAATCCAAAAGAATCAAATAATGAATCTGGATAAGATTTCATACTTATCGATTGTACCATTGCTATAACAATATCCTTATCTTCTATATCAATAACTGGACCTTGTATTGTACCTATCCGTGCTTGTGGTAAAAATTGCTGAATTCTCTCTATCCACTGATTCTTTAAAAATGTTTTTTGAACAAATATAATTGTTTTTTTTTTAATAATTTCAACTAATTTAAGACCTAGGACCGTCTTTCCACCACCACATTTGAGTTCAATTAATGCTGATGATGAACCATTGTTTTGATTATTATAAAAATCTATTGATTTTAAATAAGCATTAACAACTTCGGTTTGGTAGTCACGTAAATTTCCATTGAATTTAAGATCTATATTTGTTCCTGAACTAATTTTGATAGATTTAGGATATCCAAAGTATTTAATTCCCCAAAATCTTGGAACATAAATTTTTTTATCAGATTCTTGGTAAATAGGAAACGACTCCGGTTGAATCAATGAATTTTGAACAAATGGTTTAACAGTAAGTTCATTTTTTATAAATTCAATTATTTCAGGAGTTAGACATATTTTATATATACTGTAGCCTTTATTTCCCAAATAACCAGTTATTATATCTTTTGATTTAAGATCATCTATTTTTTTTATAGTATTCTCTCGACGTAATTTTTCTTTTTCTTGTTTTTCTATATTTTTAGGGCTTTTTTTTTTCATTTAGCTATAATAATTTTAGTTATAGGTTTAATATATTTTGATATAATCTTTTCAATTTAATATATATTTTTTATAAATTATATATTTATATACTATAAATGAATTTAGTTAATAAAACAGTTAAAAATATTAAAAATGTCAATAATTATGAAATTATTTTTATAGCATTAGTAGTATTATACTTAATTAGCAATGTTTCTACACCATATGCATTAGGATCAACTATTAATAATGTTTATACATATTTATCCATGATTGTAATCGTTGGACTTATGTTAGTAAACAATAAATACTTACTTGCAATAACTTTCGCTCTATTTTGCTGTGTATTATTATACAGATCAAAAAAAGTAGACCCTACAGCTAATAAACCAAATCAAGAAAATAAAGATAAAAAAATAAAAACATTTAATAAGCATTTAGATAAAAAATCTCTTGAAGAAGAAGTAATTGAATCTATTGTTAAAAAACCAGATAATATCCCCAGCCCATCTACTTATCATCCTGTTTTATGCTCATCACATAACGCTGATGAAGTCTAATTTTATTTCATATTTATTATTATTATTTATAAATATGAAATCTTATTAATATTTATTAACTTTTTTATCTATAATCTTTTTAGGTATATTTTTAAATACAAAATTTCCGATACCATATAATATACTTAAAAATATTATTCCTATTAATGTTTGAAAGCTAATATTATTTGAAATACTATCAGTTGATAAAGAAGTTGTTAATGAATCTATTATACTATTATTTACCATTTCTACTGACATATTATCACTTGAATCCATTATTACTTCTCCAGTAATATCAACTGGTCTACATTCTATATATATATCTTCATCTTCTATAAATTTAACATATGCATCACTACTCATAATTTAATATATAATGACATTATATTTATTTTTTAATGTATGTACATTTTTATAATTTAAAATATTAATATAATTTAATATAACATACAATAAATTATGTCAGATAATAATCTTATATTAAGAAATTTAATGATTCCTAAAACATTAACATTCAATAAACATATAAAATTAACATCTATGGCCCCACTTATGACTATAAATATTGAATTTAAAGAACAAGAATCAAGTTTAGAAAATAATACTGTTACTGGTGTAAATAAAGGTGTACATGAACAGTCAGCGCCATCAGAATCAGGATTGCAACTATCAAGATCATCAAGTGATACTGATACTTTGACTGAATCAACATCACCCCCAGATACAGTATATGCAACAAGTGGAGAACGATTAAAAAAGACAGAAGGTATTATCCCTGTAGCAGACATTCAAGTGGGACAACCTGTAAATGGCCAATTGCCAAGTAATAAATTAGCACCATCGCCAGCACCAGGACAAGCACCACCAGCACCAGCACCAGCATCACCAGAAGCAGAAATAGCACCAGCATCACCAGAAGCAGAAATAGCACCAGCAGCAGCAGAAGCATCACCAGAAGCAGAAAAAGAAGCACCAGCACAAGGAACAACAACAGGCGGATTTCAATGGGATAGTGATGATAAATCAAGTATTAAAGTCAATATATCTGGTAAACCAAAGATTATAATAGCAGAAGGCGATATAATGTCATATCTAGCCCCGGATAATTTAACAAAAATATATATACGTATTACAGGTTTTATAAACCGGGACGACGACTCGCCACCAACTGGTATTTATTATACTGTTTATATGTATAACGCCAGAAAGAAAAAATGGCTATGGGATCGCGGGCACCCCCGACTACGACCATATGTGATGGATATATCCAATTATATTAAGTTTACCGATCTTAAGAAAGAAGAATTAACTAAAAGTGAAGCAGAGAACTCAGCTCAAGCAGCAGCAGCAGAAGCAACAACAGCAACAGCAGCAACAGCAACAAAAGCAGCAGCAGAAGCGGCAGCAACAGAAGAAGCACCAGTACCACCAGTAGTAGCACCACCACCAGGAGTAGCAGCACCAGAAGAAGCAGCAGCAGAAAGAGCAGCAGAAGAAGCGGCAGAACCACCACCACCAGTAGTAGCACCAGTACCAGTACCAGGACCAGCACCAGAACCAGGACAAGCAGCACCAGCAGAAATAGAACCAGAACAAGCACCAGCAGAAATAGCACCAGTAGAAATAGCACCAGAACAAGCACCAACAGCACCAGTACCAGGACAAGTACCAGCACCAGTACCAGTACCAGTACCATCACCAGCACCATCAGTAGATGGAAGATCTACTACAGCTTCAGATAATGATGATAATTTAGAGGATATAGATAAATTTAAACTATATGTTAAAATATATGCAATAATATATTTAATAATTAAATCGCGTATTAATAGAAAATTAATATCAAATTATAATAATAAAAATAGTAGCTTAGCTAATACAGAATTATTAAATAGTATTAAAGAGATTTATGAAAGTGAATATGCATTAAATAGACAATTTAATTCTCTTGATGACTTTTTAATTCCTGCTCTTCTTGAAGAAATATGTAAAAATAGCGATGATGACTTCTGTAAATCATATTATAAACATTTCTTAAAACCAAAATTAGATAATAACTCAAGAAGCTTAGATGAATTTACTAAACAATTAATAAATCATATTAATGAATTAAGTGAAAAATTTTCATCAATTAACGAAAAAGAATTAGTAATTAATAAAATAAAAAATTTAATATATAATTCTAAAAAAAATCTTACTCAATCTGAGTATAATAATATAATAAAAGAATTACAAAGTAAGATAAAATTATAAATATAACATTATAAATATAATATTTTAATCTAATAAATTATTATATTTATAATGGAAATGGTCTTTGATTATTATTAAATATCATAGGATATGGCATTATTACATCAGTTCTTCTATCAAAAAATTCTTTAAATTCAATATTTTTGAATAATGGATTAACAGGTTCACATGGTTTCACTAAATTAGTAGATCCTATACCATATAAGGCTGATTCAATATCAACAGAATTATTTGCTAAAGCTTCACGAGACATATGGCTTGGTGTATAACCAATTGCTGGAATAAATTCACTTGTTGGTCTACCATATGAAGAATGTTGATATAAATTATTATCTATTTGTCTATTATTAACTCTTTGTTCTAATTTATAATCAATAGTTGTATTTTTGTTTCTTGTAGATGACATACTAAAATTTATTATATATAATAAATATTTTATATTTTATTGAAAAATTTAAAAATGTGCATTTTTTTATAAAATCAGATTATGCAAAATTTTTCAAGTTGGACATTTTTAAAATGTCCATTTTTAATATTGTAAAGGATTTTATAAAAATTATGTTGAATTTACTAAATTTCAGGTATTTGCACCATTTATCATTTCAATTTTATAAAATTTACAAAAATTCATTCAAACCATAAATAAAAATATATATAAAAAAAGGATTTTGGGATTTTTTAGTAATCCTATATATGGATTACTATGGATTACCAAAAATCCCAAAAAAAAATAACAAAATTTTATTGTGAAATGTGTGACTATAGTACGTCACATAAAAATGATTTTAATAAACATCTTCTTACCATAAAGCATATTAACGCAAAATGGATTACCAAAAATCCCAAAAATTCCCAGCAAGATAATGATAACAAAAATTATTGTAACAATGAATTTTTCGAATGTACGTGTGGAAAAAAATATAAATATAAGCAAGGATTATATAAACATAAAAAAACGTGTATATTATTAATTGATATAAGTAATTCAAATGAATCTAATAATGCTAGTATTAGTAATGATATTGTTGAAAATAAGTCAATAATATCAAACGATATGATTATAAAATTAATAAATGAGAATAATGAAATTAAGAATACATTAATACAAGAAAATAAAGAATTAAGAAATCAAATAAATACTTTAATACCAAAGATAGGAACAAATATTAAGCAAAAGTTTAATATAAATGTATTTTTAAATGAAAAATGTAAGGATGCATTAAATATGAATGAATTTGTAAAATCTATTCAAATATCTCTCGAACAATTAGATTATACAAAAAACAACGGATTAGAAAGTGGTATAAGTAATGTATTAATAGAAAATATTAATAAATTAAGTATATTTGAAAGACCATTACATTGTACTGATGCAAAACGAGAAACATTATATATAAAAGATAATAATTCGTGGGAAAAAGATACATCTAAAGATAAAATAAAGACTATAATAAAGAATCTCTCTACAGAAAATTATAAAACATTAAATAATTGGATTGAAAAAAATCCAGATTATCAGGAAGATGCAGATAAACAAGAATATTTTGTTAAAACATTATCTATGTTAGGTAAAAATAATAGTACAGATGATAAAATTATAAAAAATTTGTGTAATGAATTCTATATTAAAGATATAGTATAAAATAAATAATTAATTACCTTTTACATATTTAAAATACCAATAATAATTTAAATAATATAAACCCTTGAAGATTTAAAATGATTACAAGTTCTTTATAAAATTATATATATCTTTTATTTCATCTATATCTTTTCCATACATGGATTCTTCTATTTGTTCTTTATACCATAACAATAACTTTCTTATTTTTATTAAATTATTTAAATTATTTGTTTTAGAAATTTGTTTTAGGTAATATTGTGTAATTTTACTAGCATTAGTGTCTGAAAATTTATCTTTTATTTTTTCATTTTTTTCAATTGCTTTTATATTATTTTGTATGTCTATTGATAATTTATCTTTATTAGTATTTATTTTATTAAAATTCTCCTTAATGGTGTTTATATCTTCTTCTTCTAAAGCAATTTCAATATCATTTATTAGACAAATATCTTCTTTTTTTAGTTTTAATTCAATATCAAAATTTAAATTATTTTTATAATATTTACCATTTTTTTCTATAATAATATTTGTTTCATCATTATCTAATTTAATAATTCGTCCACCAAATTTATTTTTTATAAAATATTCTAGATAACATTTTAAATCTTTATATAATTTTTTATTATTTTCTTCTAGTAAATCGTGAAATAATTCTTCATTAGAATTTAGAAAATCGTCTAATTTGTCTATTAAGAGGTTATAAAATTTGTTATTTAAATTTTTAGCACAAGCAGTTGGTGTCGGAAAATCAATATCAGCTACATTTGTAATTAATAATTTATCTCCTTTATCTTGTTCGTGTCCTATAGCTGTTGCTATAGGGATATTCGATTTTTTAATTATATCAAATAATTCAATAACATCAAATGAGTTTGATATTTCACCAGTATCCCCTCCACCTCTAATAATAATTATTAAATCTGTATTTTGTAGATTTTTAATTGCTTCTCCGCATTCTCTGCTAGTTTTTACACCTTCTAATGATATTGATAGTAAAGTAATAAATAATGGAACCTTAAATTGGTTATAAAAATCATCATAACCCTGTGTATTTTGTTTTGATATAATACCAATTTTTTTAATATTATTCCATTCTACCTTTTTTTTATTTTCAAAATATCCTTTAGTTTTACATATTGATTTCAACTCTTTTAATTTTGTATCATTACTTATTAATCTTATTGAATTGACATTTATACAAATTTTTGTTTCATAATAAGAGTCTACTATCAAATTTCCTGTAATTATACATCGGTTATTAACATATTCTTCAACATCATTTGGTTCTAATCCATTGTGTATCCATACTTTACATTTTAGTTTACTTTCGTTCAAAGTTAAATCAAATCCACAACCAGCACTTCTCCATTTTTTAAAATTAATTATATCACCAATTATACTTAATTCTTCAATTTCATGATTTAATTTATTAGCTATTACTTGGGTTTCATTCAAAATAATTTCATTTATATCTACTGGTTCATATATTTTATTATTGTTGCTAGAATTTATTTCATTATCTAAATCTGTATCGATATCACGGGAAAATTCCATTTCTTTGTTAACTTAATACATTAATTAGGTTATAAATTAAAATCAATTTTAAAATAAAACCAAATTAAATTTTTTATTTTTTAAGCTCTTTTAATTTTTCTAAGAGATTATCCAAACATTTATCGGATTTCTCTCCAGAATTTTTAAAATTATTTATAAAGATGGAAATATATTTATGAAATATATCAAAATATTCATATGAAAATAAAATTTGAAAAATAGAAAATTCATCTATATTAGTTGAAGAATCTTTATTATTAAATAAATTAAAAATTTCTTGGCTCATATCATTAGAGAGAAACATGATAATTTCTTGTATTTTATCAGATTTTTTAATACATGAATATAAATTTTTAATATTATTTTCCAATATTTTATCATCAAACTCGTTCATGTTAAAAACTTGTAATAATTGTGTTTGATAACATATATGTGCTATATCAGAGTCTTCTTTTTCAAAATACTTATAAGTACATAACATGTTACAATCATAATTAATATTATTTTTCATAATTAATAATATTAATTGTTGTAAATTTATTTTTAATATTTTATATTATTCTTTAATTATATTTTTTAATTTTTATTTTTATCTTGATTTCTCGCATATTCTCTCGCTGACATACCACCGCGTACCCAGCCTTCCATTGCTTCATCTTCAATTAAATATGAAGGATTAGCTATTGTACTATTAATTGAATCTATTAATGGATAATTATGATGTTCACTAAAATTTTGTTCCATAGTAAAATTAACAGATTTTTTATTAACTGCATTTTCACCTTGGAATAATTTGGATTCTAAATCTGGATCACCTAATCCTTTTCCTAAATATGGAACAGTAGCAAATGGTCTTGTAACAAGATTTAATTTACATGCTGGTCTCGAAATATGTGTAAATTTTAAATCATTATTAGCTTCTATTTCACAACCTTTTATACCTCCTTCTTTGGCTCCTTTATAAAAAACATTTGGTTGATTTAAAGCAAAATCTATTGCTTTATTCATGGGGCATGCTGGATAAAAATTTTCTAATCTATGATTTGCATTATGTATATTTTGAATATTTCGCTGATCAATACTAACATTGTCATCCCCAAGTCTTGATAATGAATCAAATGTAAATGGATAATTTGTAGTAGTCATATAATATTATTTAATATAATATTTTTTTATAATATATTAAATTAATTAACAAATTAACAAATTAATAAATCATTATATTTACATATTTGTATGTCTATATGTGGACTTTAAACACATATCTGTATCGCCATCTTTACATGATGCCATATTTCCATAACAAAATTGTGCAAATTCTTTTTGATTATTTGGAACT
>MDTC01092748.1_pt1 | contig 10654 bp, 9 predicted proteins | sample 811181 | NCBI WGS metagenome assembly MDTC01 (sample SAMN05326644, study PRJNA326480) | marine metagenome | isolation source: seawater | place: Pacific Ocean: North | collected 2011 | reverse complement strand
GTCGACCAACTCCGAGAAATCTTAGGATAACCCACCGAAATACAATTAAGATACCTACAAACCAAATCGTAAAATTGTGAGCTATAAAAAAACAGAGCACATTCTGTACTACGCCTAGAAAACATGAACTTCAACACTCTTTAGACATCGTGGCTTCACAAATATAAGTAATATTACAGCGCCTTATTTCTTTCATTCTGAAAACCCCCACACAGATAAAGCTGTACGCCCAAAAATCCATTCCCGATCTTCTCTGCCTAGATCCGAGAAATAGCTCAAAGGAAACTCAAGTGAATGATTGTAACCTTCTCTTGTACTAACCGGCGGATAATCGCTTCCCCACATAACTCGCTGCGGACTGAAGGCCTCAACAACCATCCGTGCCATTGGAGGGACATCAGTAAAAGGATACGGTAATCGGCAAAATTCGCCAAATCCCGGCAACTTAATTAACAAATTAGGATATCTTGAGAGAGCTAACATTGACTTGAAGTCTTGATATGGCGGTTTCATAGTATGGTTAGCACCTCCCAGATGTTCGATAACAATTGTTAGATCCGGAAAGGTTTTTAAAACTTGGCTGAATTCATCACCCAAAAGTGTCGGTATGCTACATGGGACACTAACAACAAGATTTAATTTGTCAGCCGCCCTCCAATGTGCCAGTGGATCGATAGTCTTAGATCTTGAATCGGCATGGAGACGTATACCCACGATTCCCTGTTCCGCCCAAAAGCCTATTTTTTCGCCTGTGTCACTGGCTTCGACAATCATAGCTGAAGCGAAACGATTTGGATGGGAATGTAGACATTGAACATGGTAACTGTTGTTAGTATTTCCTGCATGTTGGATCAATACTGCTTTACTTACATGAGCTTGCTCCATGTGAAAAATTAGGGACTCAATCGGTTCATATTTGTTTGTACCTGTATGACAATGTGTATCAACAATGATCATTCATACTCCTCAATGTTGGTTTTATCAAAAGTAATTATCAAATACATATTAACAACAGCCTTCCTTTTAACAATAAACAGGTAAATTTCCCTTAAAGAATATTAAGCGGCAACCATGGGCTGGGAACTTAATAGTTAACTAAGGAGGTCAGCATACGACATGTTAATTTGTCTTCATTTAAATACTCAAATTACTTCATAGAATTGTTATCCCAACCAGATAAGCTATTGTAGCACGATTTACGTTTTAGTGCTAAAGAGACAGGCAAATCTCCATCCCATTTAAGCATGCTAACCAGATTCTGTTGACGTACCGATAAAAATTACTTAATATTTTACACTTGAAGACAATACTCCTGATTTTCATGCTTTGACCTAGTAATATGACAAAACGAGTTCAATTCTGATCAAACCGTTTATTGATTCAATTGGGATTAGAATTTGGAGGCTTTTCTAGATACAAACAGCTATGGCGCAGATTCTAGATCAAAAAAACGTTCAGGCCTCCTTACCACATGGACATGGTTTGGAACTAGAAATCCGGGACTACCCGATTATTGTTCCCAAAAACGAGCTCTATATTCGTGACGACTGTATAGGAATCCCATCTGATCTAGCATTGGAAACAAATATGGTTGTTAACCTAGAAGTATCTATTTTCAGGTTAGAAACAGGTGCTTTACACATTGAAAAATCCTTTCTTGTTACAGCAACAGGCTGTCAACCTTTGGGTCCTCAAGATCACGTATTGTCCCGATCACCAAAAACATAATCATTTCACGTCTCAACTAAGATATATGTGTTGCCATTCAGCATAATTTATTTTACACTTCTTAATGTTGCACCTTCTCCTAAAAAGCTAAATGGTGAAAACACAATCCGAGGACTCTTCATTAAGTTTTTTAACTTAACTATTGAATAATTTACGAGGGAAAACATGCTTACCAGTGAACAAATTAAGTTTTACAAGGATAACGGTTATTTAGTTGTTTCAGGTGTCTTCCAACCTAAAGAGGTAGAAGAATGTGTTCGCGAAACGGATGAGATGTTTAGTCGCGTTGAGAGAAGTGGAAAAAATCTAGAAGCAACATGGGGAGGAAAATGGCAAGACACCCAGATTGCAGAAAACGAACGCGGTACAACATCTGTACTCAGTATCCACAATATGCAATACCATTCTTCAGTATTTACTCGAATGTTAGTTCACCCCAAACTGACAGAAGCTGTGGCTGATTTAATCGGCCCCAACGTTCAGTTGCATCATACCAAGCTTCATGTTAAACCACCTGAAAAAGGATCTCCATTTCCATTGCATCAAGATTATGACTATTTCCCGCATGAGAAGGATACTATGATTGCTGCGGTAATTTACCTCGAGGATGTAACGGAAGAGAACGGATGCCTTTGCGTAATGCCAGGAGTTCACACACAAGGTCCTTTAACACACCAACACGATGGCAGTCATTATCTGGCACCAGAGGAATATACTATCGAGGAAGCTACGCCTTGTATAGGTAAAGCTGGTGATGTCGTTTTATTCAGTTATTTGACACCTCATGGATCTTATCCAAACCGAACGAACTCACCAAGACGATTGGTATTGTTTCAGTTCCGGTCACCCACTGACAAGGCTCTCAAAGACGTTCACATTTCACCTGGGCAAGGTATGATGGTACGAGGAATTAACCCAGCGATGGAAATGTAATATTCATTTTATATCAGCGACTAGATACAATTTCAATAACAAATGATCACATTATCGAAATCAATTAAAATTAATTTAAAAATGCGTATATACTGTATAAGCCGAGTCTTCTCCGTCTACAATTTACCCCAAGTAATATAAAATTTGAATATGGATTTCAAAGTTTTTTCGCTGCCGGCTAAATTTTAGTTGATAAGAATTTTTCTTTATGTTATTATGATGTCATAATTTGCATTTAAGGAAGACGACATGGCATTAGAAATGGGTGGAGTAACCAACGCGGTCGGTGGGTTATCAGGATCTCATCACATGGTTACCTCCGCAGACGCCGGGTCAAGTAACACGGGTGGAACAACGTCAGGATATAGTCAAGCGACATCAGCTGCAGACACAGGAACTAATACTGGGGGAGTTGGAGATCAAGGGTATACAGGCTCTGCAACCGCAACTACTACTTCAGCAAACGCCGTCCATTCTCCATCAGGCTCGTCAGGTCAACTCGTTGCTGGCACCCAACAGAATGTGGCTAGTAACACTGAGGGCGATAATGGCGGTGGGCAGCTTGGCGGCTTACTTGTTGATTCGTACGCTTAACTCTTTCAAAACCCGTTTAAGTTGATTTTATTGCTATACCGATCGTCAGGTTTCGCTTTTTGGTCGTGCCTGATAATCCTCTTAAAGTAAGCTAGCGGCATTCGATCGCCAAATAATTTCCCTTGCCCTCCCTGCCAAGCTTGTTCACGGTCTTAACTTGTAGCTTATTTTCCCCTAGTCGTAATTTCCAGTTGAAATGATTCGGAGTGGAAATCCAATCATTACCGTCCATCTGAACAAGGTAACCTTTAATATTAGGCATTTGTGTACTCAAGTCTACGTTGAGCATTTCAGGATGGTTCGATCTACTCAAATATATTTCCACATGATTGAGCGTCCAATAGAAATCGCCTTCCCTACCAGAGTGCTTCGAAAACCACGGATGCGGTAGTGTGTGTCCATCTTTCCACCATAGGTAGCCATCATAGTGATATGAACCTAAACCGTGTTCTGGTTCACCTGGACTAAGAGTACGTAACTCGTCGTTTCGCAGATGAATACAGAACCGTTCGAATAGCTGGGCACGGCTGATGACATCGTTCTCGAACCGCTTGGCAGCTTGCTCAGGTTGAATTCCTACCTGGTCGAAATCTTGATTTATCCAAGCATTATGAATCTCCAGAGCACTCATAGGTACATTGTTTTTAACATAATAATACGTTGCTTTAGTTTGATCATTTGAGTCTCCTCCAGTATCAATCATAATCCATTTTCCATATTCTTTTGACCAGACCTCTGCCACACAATGGCAGCGAATGACTAAAGTACGAGCAATTAGTCCCAGAGAGGCACAAGCATGAACGAAGACCGTAGAGTAATGTGTACACATACCTAAGCCCAATTTCCGAGACGCGAGTTCAAGAATTAATAGACCATCCCAAGGAGGACAGAAGTCGATTTCGCCCATGTCCCAACCGTTTTCCCATTGATGTCGTGTCCATTCACTCAAACGGATGAACTGATCGAATTCTGAAGTCGCTCCTGCAATTACATCGTCTAACTTCCACCTCTCGCGAAAAATCTGTGCACGTTTCGTGTCTGATGACAAATATGAGAAACGATGTGAACTCCGAATATGTTCTGGCATCCGCTGTTGGACAATTTCAAGTTTAGGCTGATCCATCTGTTGGGAAACACGTACATCCGCTCTAATTTCCAGTTCTTTAACACAAGGTGTAACCAAAGGATTATCGGTAGACAAAGTCATTTGCCACTGTAAATAGCGAAACGGATTGAATGCTGAATCGACAGTGGATCTCCAATCCGTCCATGTTTCTAAACCATACTCAGGCGTCGAGCCGAGACGATATTCCAAGTCGACTTTCGTGTTTGGGACAGTTACAGTTTTTACGTCAAATCCAAGTTGATTCAAACTAAATGGGCTTGCAATCCCATCTGGTGTTGCAAGTCGACCAATATCAATAACATCTGACTGCATGAGGCCTCGTGGCGGATACTGCTCCATTTTCAACCGGATCATATATTCCCCATCACAGGCATTATTAACACCAAGATGTTCATCATCCCAATTGCGTCCCGCGTCACAACTTTTCGCACTACGGTTTGGAAGACGGGACTGCTCAATCAAAACTTCCCAACTCCCATCGCCTTCGGCCTGCAAAATAAATGTGTTTAAACCAACACGTAAGATGTCAACAGGGATTGGTATAGAAGTCCAACAGGCATCCCAATATTCTCGCCCCTCAACTTCTTCAAATATTATTGTCTTCTGTTCATTAACCATGATATGCAAGCGACTATCAGCATTTGGCTTACTCTTAATGTACACTAATAATTGGGCATTATCAGCTTCCGGCTGATGGATCCAAAATTCTTTTCGAATCCATTGTGTTTTGGTTATTTTTTCAATATCTCGGTTAGTGCAATTCCCCATTTCATCAGCATACGTAACTCCTTTGACCAAATGAACACGCCTTGAATCGGTATCAACATTGATATTCAAATCGTAAGTGTTTTTATTAAAATCAGCATCGTCTTCGTAACACAACCGAATCGTTTTAAAACAAATCCCATGCAAATCTTGCTCGATAACGTCAGATGATAAGTCACTTATATGCACTTTCATTGACAACTCCTTTTATGAATGTTCGCAGTAATTCTATTATAACTAGTCACAATTAGTATCATAAAAAAAGCTTAGTTAAAACAACATAGATCACGAGGGAAACGCGAGGTTGCTCTGCTACTTCCCAGCACTTTTTTGAATCAATTATTAGAAACACTTCAGATAAGTTCTATCGTGCAATACAATCAAGATGTCTTCTGGTTTCTGGCAGATACTAACTATATCTCTAAAGTTTTTTCCTCAGTCACCAACGTATCCATAATGGCATGAACTCGTGGTAAATCTTTGCTGCTGACATCTGTAGCAAAAGGAATTACCGGCCCACCGGACAAGCCAATATAATCCATAGCAGAGTGCAGAGCAGAACTACTATATTGCGCACCGTTCTCACCACGAAAATCCTCAAACGGTATCATCAGATTTCGCAGACGCTCAGCTTCATCTTTGTTTCCAGACATGAAATTTTGCAACAAGGACAAACTCATTCGCGGAACAAAATTCGCCATTCCTGAACTAAAGCCAATAGCGCCGTTCTCTAGATAATCGATACACGGGTCCTCCGCCATACCACAGGTCATGGCTGCTTGATCTCCAGCATTTTCTGAAATTTGCTTAAAAGCCTCTATATCATCAACTGCGTATTTCAATCCAACAATCTCATCTAATTGGCAAAGGCGTATGACATCATCAACTGTCATAATGTCCAACCGACGCTGATAGAGAATCGTTGGCAGCTTTATTTTCTCAGCAATTGCTTTCAGACCATTATAAACTCCCGTAGCAGAAGCGGGACCAACTACTGGCATAATCATCACGCCATCCACACCTAAGTCCTTGGCAATGCTACCCATTTCCAAGGACCGCCCAAACCCCGGACCGATGCCGGGAACGATATGAGACTTGTCCCCCACTTCATCGATAAACGTTCCAACCACAGCTTCGTATTCCGCTAAACTGGCATCATAAACCAAGCCTGTTCCACATTCAGGCATGATGAAGGTTACCCCATTCTGAATTAAGTAACGGGAGTTTCGCCGAACTCCATCCAAGTCTACCTGTCGATCTTCATTTCGTGGTGTAATGGCAACAACCAAGACATTTCGGCAGTCACCTTTAGACAACTGTTGTCTGCTCATTTTTGTTCCTGTAGAATCGAAAACTACTGTTAGTAGTCACGTCTTTTAGCAGTGATACATTTAGACCAGAATCTAAACAATCAATGAAGACAATCTCTCTCCAAAAGCCTCGGAAACTCGAATAACAACTTAACAAAATCTCTAGTCCCTGGAATTTTGAAAATAAAGAACTGGAATCACCTTCGGCCGGCATCTGATTATAGTTGATCCGGACGATAATAGAAAGCTCAAAATTGCTTTATCAACTTGACAGGATCAATCAATTTTGAGATTATGAATTAGGGCAATTCTTAGATTCAATCAGATACCGAAACCGGATAGAAGGAAACTGGTATGAGAGTCACAGATATAGAACGCATCATCGTAGATGTTCCCTTTACAGCGCGACAGCAACGAATCACGGAGCGGGAAGTATACAACTGGTCTATTTTAGAATTGTGTAAAGTGTCTACAGATACAGGCCATGTTGGATGGGGTGAAACAGTCATCCATTACACTTGGTCCCGAGTGACTGATGAATCGACAGCCAAAGTTATTGGTCAAAATCCAGCAAAAATGATGAACGACGATTCATTAGGAGCGGGACTACAAATGGCTTTGTTTGATGTTGTCGGTAAAATCTTAGAAGTCCCTGTCTATGCATTATTGGGCAAAAAAATTCGGGATCAGGTTCCAATCTCTTGGTGGTCTATTGACGCATCACCAGCAGATTGGGCGGCAGAAGCCAAAGACGCAGTTGAAAACGGGTATACCAGTTTTAAATTGAAGCCCCGTCCTTGGCAAGACATTGTTAAACAGATTGACGCAATTAATGCTGTGGTTCCTCCAGATTTCAAACTCGATCTTGATCCTAATAGCACTCTCCAGAATGCAGAAAGCGCTATTCCGGTTATCCACGAACTTGAAAAATACGATATTGTGGCCATTTTTGAATCACCTATACCTCAAGATGATATACCAGGAAACCAACAAATTCGACGGGAAATTAATAGCCAAGTTGCCATGCACTTCGGCAGTCCTCCCTATCTCGTAGGAGTCCAAGAAAAAGTGTGCGACGGATATGTCATCTGTGCTGGTAAATCGGAAGCTATACGACAAGGTTTTTTGAGTGCGGAAGCTGATAAACCATTCTGGCTGCAACTGGTTGGAAATGGCCTGACAACAACTTGGGCGGCACATTTAGGCGCAGTATTAACACATGCCACTTGGCCAGCGATTACATGTATTAATCTTTATAGTAACCAGTTGTTGACTAAGAATATTAAGGTTACTGATGGTCACCATACTGTTCCAGAGGAACCTGGCCTAGGTGTAACAGTTGATTTGGAAGAGGTAGAGCGTTACCGAGTTCCTACCCAAAAGCTCGAACCATTCCTGACAAAGGGGAATCTTTATAACCACCCGCAACCAAGGATTATCAGCACTATTGTCTATCCTGACGGAAGTTGTATTCATATGGGGGCTTCGTCTCAGGGATACGGATTCTTTACTTCTGGTCAGGGACCTGCCTACGTAGAAGGTGTATATTTGGATCCTTGGCACGATGATGGTACTGACGAATGGAATGATCTGTTTGAAAGAGCCCTGAAGGAACCGGTTCGATCACAATACCAACCACGCTAGATTCTATATGGCATATTTTTGACAAACGAGCTGTTATTTTGATTCTCAATTTTTTAAGAGTAAAAACACATTTGCCAGAATCATCTCTATATTCCTGATAAGGAAATTCCAACGTATTCTAATCTCTAATATCATCACAATAGCAAAAAAACGATAGCAAACGGAGAATAGATGGCAGAACTAAGAGGAAAAGCATTTAACGCCATTGCGGACAGAAGACCCAAACACACTTATCGAGGTGCCGTTATAGGATGCGGCCGGATGGGAAGTACCATTGACGATGAACATATTGGTATGCCGCATTATCCCTGGCCATGGGCACACGCCCCTGCCATGATCGAGGCCCATGGAATAGATCTGGTTGCTGCTGCTGATTCGGATCCGGAAAAACTGGACGACTTCAAGCAGAGATGGGCAATTGAAGCTCTCTACATGAACTACCGTCAGATGGTTGAGAAAGAACAACCGGATGTTGTGGTTGTCACTACCCGACCGGAACCTCGTGCTGAGATCGTTATTGAACTGGCAGAAATGGGAGTCAAAGCCATATTCGCCACTAAACCTATGTGCCGTACTCTGGCAGAAGCTGATGTCATGATACAAGCTTGCCAAAAAAATAATGTTATCTTGTCAATGGCCTGTCACTTGAACTGGTATAATTGGTATACTAACGCACGCAAAGTCATCGCTGACGGTGTGATTGGGAATTTACGATCCATGATATGCCACAGTCCTGCCAGCCTGTCGAACTTGCAGAGTCATACTTTTGCTCTCTTTCGCCTGTTCGCTGGTGCACCAGCAAAATGGGTCTTTGGTGTATTGGACAACGATCAACAGGCAGAAAGTCATGCAGACATTCCCGGTTCTGGATACATTGTCTATGAGAACGGTATCAGGGCAATAATGAATTCTCATGCTGAAAGAACAGGTCTTAGCTGGACAATCGAATTCGTTGGTGAAAAAGGACGCATTATTTCACGGAACGCACATGCACAGTTTGAATTGTGGACAGCGCATCCGGAAACCAATGCGCCCATCCAAACCCAATTTCCAAACCCATGGTACCCGCGGAGTTCCATGGTTGATGCAATCGAAGGCGTTTGTCTATCGATCGAAAAAGGCGTTGAAGAGATCTGTCCAGGAGAATTCGGCAGAGAAACTTTAGAAATTGCTATTGCCATACGTGAATCTCACAAACAGGGCAATACCAGATTAGATATACCACTGATGGATCGAAGTCTGCGTATGGGCTAAAATCTGAACGTACAGCTAGTTGGCTTACATGGCGAAAAAGGGATTTAAATTTTCTATATGACGAAAGGATTTGATCATGCAATCACTTCAAAAATCAATTCAATCGGTGATTGATAGCGGGCGAATTGGTAGTCCAGTGTTTTTGCGGTCTATGCTCCAGCTTCCCGTTAAAGACATCAGCATTGAACATGCAACCAATATCCTGATAACACTTGCCAACCTATGGATGCCTTCATCACCAGAATCCATACAGGCGAGAAGAAGTCCCGATAGTATTCAACTAACTACCATGATCCGATATCTAGGAGGTCAAACGGCGGTGCTAAGCGTCAACCGGGTTGCGACGGATCAAACAGTCTCAATTGACCTCCAACTGATTGGCAACAAAGGCACAATTTACCATGAAACACCACCTAGCCGACATCATAACCAAGAGTTCATAATCGACCTAACCGAGACAACAGATCAAAACCAACTAGTTCAAAAATCAATGGATAGTGGGCAATGGGTTAAATGGGAGAAGGTATAAAAATGGCAAACAACAAGTACGGTGTACTTTTACTAGGTGGCTACCGGACGCATCAGGAAAATTACGCTCTGATGTTCGCAGCTGATCCGCGTTGTCAACTCATTGCCTGTTCAGATGAGCTAGACGCCCCTGCCGATCGAGTTGAGCTCAACATGCAACTGGCAGATGAGTTAAATTTACCCTATATTACTGATTTGGATCAAGCTTTAGCCCTCACAGATGTAAATATTGTCAGTCTATGTGTAGAGATGGAAAGGCGGGGGATCATTGGGAAAAAATGCGCTCAAGCAGGGAAACACCTTTATTTAGATAAACCATTGGCCTTGACCGTAACAGATGCAGAATTAATTGTTCAAGCTGTTCAGTCTTCAGGTGTTACCAGCCAGATGTTTAGTAATGTCTATTGCCCATGGGCACAATTGGCCAAAAAGGCAATCGAGAGCGGGGAAATTGGTCAGCTACGTGCCATGCATTGCGACGTCGTCTTTGCCAAAGGTCATCCGGGAACTGCTCCGGTGGGTCGCAAACGTCAGGAGCAATCGTCAAGAGATAAATACACTTTTATTCAGGCTAAACCTGAAATGTTCGATATTGGTGTTTATGCAGTATCCATTATTAACTGGTTGTCGAATAAAGCAGTTAAAACTGTTTCCGGCGTTACTGCCAACTACTTCTTCGAAGAACATAGTGAATGTAACATTGAAGACTTTGGTGTCTTGATGATGTCAATGGAAGATGATATTACCGCCACTATTACTGGTGGGCGCATGG
>MDTC01049886.1_pt1 | contig 10654 bp, 19 predicted proteins | sample 811181 | NCBI WGS metagenome assembly MDTC01 (sample SAMN05326644, study PRJNA326480) | marine metagenome | isolation source: seawater | place: Pacific Ocean: North | collected 2011 | reverse complement strand
TTTGATGCAATGATGAACGCAGGTACTCCATGCCCTTACGATGGTTTGATTGGAGATGCCGCAAAAGCAGCTTGGGAAACACACACAGAGAAAGAGCCTGCAGAAGAAGAGAAATCGGAGGAAATGAGTGACACCACAAAAGAAACTTTATTTGGGGCTGGCGGTGTACTTGGCCTGCTTGTCCTCCTACTCGCACTCTGAGACAATTTATGGAACAGCTCGTGTAGGAAGTACAGAGTGGGTAATGCAAAATGTGTTACCTGAGCAAGCAGGACTTACTGTAGGTAACGTAATTTATCGTTATACTGCCGTAAAAGACCCTGCAGACCCGATGCTCGTTCATGTACAAAATGAAGATGCTAGCGGAGACGGATATATCTTTCGTGAGACAGACGATTGGAGTGGGCTTCCAGGCAATAAAATTTATAAAGTTGTGGGTGTAGGAGATATACCTCTCGAAAGATGGGGAGATGGATCGATTGAAGTAGAAGGCGTGGGCAGTGTTGAAGACCCTTCCGTAGTTTATACTTATCAATATGACCCTTGTTTTGACCCGCAATCCGATCCTTCTTGCCCAGGCTACAAAATCGAATATGATTTAGACAAAATTATACCTGTTGTAGAGTTTCAAGACCCTCTTGAAGATGAAATCATCGTAGAAGAACTTGAAAAAGAGACTGAAATCGAAGAAGAGGAAGAATCAGAAAGAAAAATAAGAATAGCACAAGCAAAGGAAAAGCTTGAAAAGCTGTTAGGAGGTGTAAACTCTGCCGCAATGTCAGAACAAGCACTCGCACAAGAAGCAGCACTCTTTGCAATGAATTATATTCCAGTATCATATACAAATGCTTTAGAGGGTGGATATTATGAAGATGTACCAATGCTCAAGGATGGGAATCTTCCTTCAAATAAGAAAGCTTTGCGGGTAGGATTGGCCCAGCAAAAGTTGCATGAAGATTTAATTCAATCACAATATGATAATTAATATCAAAGAGTGTTTTTAACACTATAGAGAAAAACTATGAAGAAATCGTTAATTGCTCTTGCTTGTTTCAGTAGCGTTGCTGCAGCAAATGTGCCTATTTACGGAAGTGTAGAATCTAAATGTGTAATCACTACTGATACCGCCGGTGTGTACGGAAACCCTAGCCCCAGTGAACTCAGTACTGATAGTGTTGACGGTGGTGTAGAGCCTATACTTCGCTATGACATTCTCGCAGCGGATCACTACAAGGCAGTAATCAGCTATCCTGATTCTTTTAGTTCAAGTCCTTCACTTTCCGATGTTGTAAATTGGACAGGTGATGTAACAGTCGGACAAACCTCAGATGCCGGAATGTCAGCATTTGAAACCGATAAAATCGAGTATAATAATACCGTAGAATTTGACCTTAGCATTGCAGGTAGTGTGTGGTTTAAGGTAGGCAGTACTGCTGACTATGGTTATGATAAATCCTTTCCTGCGGGTAATTATACTGCGATGGTAGTGGCGGAGTGTATTGCTAAATAATGCGCTATCTTATCATATTGTTAATAAGTGGGTACGCAAGTGCCCACGAATTTACGCCCACATATCCAGAGCTTGAACCTTCGTACCTTACTGGTATTTACAAAGCTGAAATGCAGTTGTTCAATAGTCGAAAAGAAATAGACTATTATGGATTGAGTGTATATGATGAGAACTGGGAACCAATTGCTTTTGCAAGTGAAGATAAGTTAATTAAGGTAGACTACTTAGGTAGAAAAAGCTTGGTAGTGTATGTAAGCCAAGCGGATAAGAATCGAGTAAAATATATCTGTTCAAAATCAAAAATTTTAGCAACCGTAAAGGAAAGTTCAATTGTATCATCAAGAATCTGTTCAAAAATAAAATGAGATACTTACTACTATTGACATTGGTAGTTGCGAATGTGGCTTGGAGTAACTCAAGCTCTTTGAACTTAAATCTGCCGAATACTTCACAGACTTATGCGTCAGATCGTATAAGAGCAGGAGACTTAGATTGCCAGAATGCAATTGGGTCTTCGACAAATTTGGAGTTTGGAGTAGTTGGTATTATAGATGGTAAAGGTCACGATTCTATCTCCGAAGTACCAATGGGACCGCAGGTTGATGATGTAGGTGTGTACGCAAGAATAACAATACCCATTGGAGGACCGAAAGAGCGTATCAATTGTAACAGTTTGTACAAACTTGAACTGGAAAAGAAGCGCATGGAAGTGATGAAACTAAAACAAGAGGTACAGAACCTCAAAACATTGCAATTTGCGAAGGAAGAATAATGGCAGACTCTCTCAAAGATATATTGTTAGGCATGTATTTTGTTTATATTACTGTTATGTCTTTTTATAGCTTCTCTCAGATAGAAGAATTTGTTGAAATTTTTATAGTAATTTGGGTCTGGGGCATTTTAACCGCCTTAGGTATACAAGTAAGAGGTTACTGATGGCAGAGTTTGAATTTGCGGGAATGACTTTTCGAGGAGGTAAGATGATGGCAATTCTTACCGCACTCTCCACTCTCGGCGGGGTTGCATGGGCCGGCTTCGAGTTTTACGCAGATTATATGGATATGAAAGAAATTGTCCAAAATATTGATACAGATGCTATCGAAGCTCGAAATATACAAATAGAACAAAAACTCGATGATGCTATCGAGTATACACGAGATATTAAATCTGGACTTCGAGATGATATATTATCAATTGAAAGACAAGCAGACCGTGTAGAAGATAAAGTACGTAGTTCAGAAGAAAAAGTGCGAGATATGATAGACAAAGCAAGTGAGCGATTCGAGGCAAGACGCGATTCGTTAATGTCAGATAACGCTAGAGAAATAAAGGATCTAGAAAAACGACTAAACGACAAATTACAAAAAGCCCTTGACAACCCACTTGCAGAGTAACCTAAGAAAAAAATCTCTTGACAATTTACCCCCAACTGAGTATAATGTGAAACATGGCCAAAGAAGTAACTACAATTTCTCCAGAAGGAATGGAGATAGCTAATTCATACTTACAGTTCGGGAATATCCGAGGTGTATGCGACTACCTGCAAGTTCCAGAACAGCAGGTAGTTGAAGTTTTGAATAAACGAGAAGTAAAAAAGTATATCGATACTGTATACTTAGATATGGGCTACCGTAACAAGAATACTATTGGTAACTTACTAGATGAGATGATCGCATCCAAACTTGAAGAAGCCCAGGAATCTGGCGTCTACTCGAGTAAAGATTTGGCAGATCTATTACAAATGGCACATAAAATGCGAATGGACGAGATTAAAGCTCAAGCGGATCTAGCCAAAGCAGAAGGCAGCAATATCAAAAACCAGACGAATGTACAGATTAATGAAGCTGTTCCTTTCGGACAAGGTAATTATGGTAAGCTGATGGAAAAATTACTCAATGGAAGCGAATGATCGAATTACAAACCTTGAAAAAGGTCTTTTTGCACATGAAGTACAATGTGAAGAACGTTGGAAGACTTGCTTTCAGCGTCTTGAAGATGTGGAAACAAGTTTAAATCGTATTGAAAGTCGTATGTTAGCTATAGGAGGAACATTAATCTTGTTCCTGGCTGGTGTAATAGTAACTCTATTAACCAAAGTATAGGAGACCGAAATGCCAAAAGGAAAAGGAACTTACGGGTCACAAGTTGGTAGACCCAAGAAGCGAAAGCCTAAAAAGAAAAAGTAATGCCTGCCCGTAAAGTAAAAGGTGGATATAGATGGGGTAAGTCAGGGAAGATTTACCGCACTAAAAAAGAAGCTGAAAAGCAAGGCCGCGCTATCTATGCAAGTGGATATAAAAAGAAGCGGAGGAGACGAAAATGATTTTTGAAAAACGAGGCAAGTGGTGTTTACGAGATAAAGACGGTAGACTCCATAAATTTGATACCGAAGCAGAAGCGAAAGAGTTCGCAGGCTGGGTTCCTCCAGTAGAGGAGACTTTAGATGCCAAGGAAGAAGCGGAAGACTGCGAAGAAGAAGCCGGTACCGACGAATAAAAGACTATATGCTAACGTAAAGGCAATGGTCAAAAGAAAGTTTAAGGTATACCCTTCAGCTTATGCAAATGCCTTCTTAGTAAAAGAATATAAGAAGCGAGGCGGCAAGTACCGCATGGGGAAAAAGTAATGGCTAAACCTCGTGGTGGACTTACAAAATGGTTCAAAGAAAATTGGGTTGACATATCCCGACCAAAGAAAGGTGGAGGATATGAGAAATGCGGAAGAAGTAAAGCAAAGAGCGGTAAGTATCCTAAGTGCGTACCGGCCGCAAAAGCAGCCCGTATGACTAAAAAGCAGAAAGCTTCAGCCATAAGAAGAAAAAGAGCGGCAGGCAATCCAGGAGGCAAACCAACTATGGTTAAGACTTTCGTTAAAAAGAAGCGCAAAGCTACTATGAGACGAAAGAAGAGATAAGATATGCCTAGAAAGAAAAAAGCAACTCGAAAAAAGGATCCTCGTTTAGCGAGAGCAGGTGTAAAAGGGTATAATAAACCAAAGAGAACTCCTAAACACCCTAAAAAGTCACACATTGTTGTGGCAAAAGTTGGAAGTAAGATTAAAACTATTCGTTTCGGCCAGCAGGGAGCTAAAACGGCAGGGAAGCCGAAGGCCGGCGAGTCTGAGCGAATGAAAAAGAAACGAGCGTCCTTCAAAGCAAGACACGCTAAGAATATTGCTAAAGGCAAGATGTCAGCAGCATACTGGGCGGATAAAGTTAAATGGTAGATGACCAAAAGTTTCACCCCGCAGACACTAACGGCGACGGAGTAGTTTCAGAAGCCGAACAAGATATGTATCTTGAGTTCAGAAGAAAAGAACTAGAAGATCAAGACGCACAGCGTGATGCAATGCGAAAGATGACTTGGTTCTCTCTTTGGGGAATGTTGTTCTATCCTTTCGGCATATTTTGTACATCATTATTCGGTCTAGATAGCGCCGCAAAGATAATTGGTGACATTGCTCCCACATACTTTGTAGCTATCGCAGCTTTGGTTTCCGCTTTCTTTGGAGCCAATGCATATGCAGGTAAAAAATAATGGACTTTATAATCAATTTAGCAGTAACATTCTGGCAGTGGACTGTAGTAATCGCAGTAATTTTAGTGGCTTATCTAATTAATAAACTGGATAAACCTGATCTAAAAAGAATAGGCTTTGAATATACTTCAATGCCAAAAATGCAACCAGTGCCAATCGCAACAGCAAGTAAAGGTTTTTGGGGTGCAATCTTAATGTGGCTTCTTGGCACTCGACAATGGTTAATTGTAGAAGATTTTCACTATTCAATAGGCGGTCAAGGTTATAAGATTCCCGCAGGTTTTCAGTTTGATGGAGCATCAGTTCCTAAGTTTTTAGCAACTTTCTTGTCGCCGGTAGGGGTGTTGCTTATGGGTGGTTTAGTTCATGACTACGGCTATAAATATGCTACTCTAATGAAGAAAGATGGCAGTAACATTGGTTACCGTGACCAAAAATATATGGATGGTCTTTTTCGAGATATTTGTATCGAAGTAAACGGCTTTTATGCACTTAACTACCTTGCATACTGGGCATTGCGTCTCGCAGGTTTCGTAGCTTGGAATGGCCATAAAAAAGCAGGTACTCATGTTAAGTAAGCTACTAAAAAAGAAAGATAGTTTGGTACTCATCGCAATCTGCGGTGCAGTTATTTTATTCGGAGGGTTAGCACACCTCCTGGCATGGGCCGGTCTAGCTTGGGGTATTTGGTCGCTCATCAGAGAAGATTAATATGGAAAAAGGATTAGCCATTGTAATGGGTAAGGAGATAGACCTTACCAATGTACACAAATTTGGAGAAAACTCAGGTTTAACAAGCAGTGGCTATGAAAGTATTTGGTCTCCTGGAGGTTTATATCCTTGGTCAGAGTTTGACGGTGGTGCAGTAACATTATATGCAATCTCTACAGAATCTGGTGATACAGGCACTTTAGACATAGTTGGACTTGATGAAAATTATGTTGACCAAACAGAAACAATTACCCTTACAGGGGATACTGCAGTTACTAGTACAAAACAATTTATTCGTGTTTTCAGACTCGTATATACCGATACTGTAAATGCAGGAACAATTACAGTACGAACAGGAAGCGGTACAGGAACGATAGTAGCACAAATAGATGCTGATAATGGTCAAAGTACAATGGCACTTTATACTGTTCCAAAAACCCATAAAGGATATTTATCTTCGATAACAGTAGGAACTGGTAAAAATGATGATGCGTCTGTTAAAGTTTTGTGCCGTACCTATGGAGATACAAACTTCCGAATTTTGAATCAGGTAAAGTCTTTTCAAAGTACAACTGTTCAAGACTTTCCAGTTCCTTTATTTTTAGCGCCCGGAACAGATTTGGATGTAATAGGACTTACTACCTCAGCAAACAGTGGGTGTATTGTAAACTTTGATGTAATACTCGATAAGGTGTAAAATGGCAGTTGAAATCAGTCGGAGAGACGTTATCTCTGACGAAATAGTAGAATTAAAATCTGAGGCAAAGTTCATAAAACTTCCTATGACTCCATACTTGGAGTTATTGAACGTCACACCACTACCTTCGCAGATAGCAATTATCAATGCGATTAACAATCCAAAATATCGGTTTGTCTCTGCCGCAGTCTCCCGAAGGCAAGGCAAAACCTACATTGCCAATATCATTGGACAGCTCGTGTCTTTGGTACCTGGCACTAATATTCTAATTATGTCTCCCAATTATTCTTTGTCTCAGATTTCTTTCGACTTACAAAGAAATCTAATTAAACACTTTGATTTAGAGGTTACAAAGGACAACGCAAAAGACAAAGTTATCGAACTTTCTAACGGTTCTACTGTGAGAATGGGATCGGTAAACCAAGTTGATTCTTGTGTGGGTCGTTCTTACGATCTTATTATTTTTGACGAAGCGGCATTGGCAGATGGAAAGGATGCCTTCAATGTCGCCCTTCGTCCTACACTCGATAAAGACAACTCAAAAGCAATTTTTATTTCCACGCCACGGGGTCGCAATAACTGGTTCTCTGAGTTTTTCTACAGAGGATTTTCAGACGAGTTTCCAGAGTGGTGCAGTATACGAGCAACTTACAAAGATAATCCGCGAATGAGCGAAATGGATATTTCAGAGGCGCGTAAGTCGATGTCTGAAGCAGAGTTTCGGCAGGAATATGAAGCTGACTTCAATACTTATGAAGGTCAGATATGGAAATTTAATTTTGAAACACAGGTGAAAGACCTATCTCAATTCGATACAAGTAGAATGGACGTCTTTGCGGGGTTAGACGTAGGTTATAAAGACCCTACAGCCTTATGTGTAATTGCATATGACTGGGATGAGGATAAATATTATTTAGTAGATGAGTATTTCAATGCAGAGAGAACAACTGAGCAACATGCTACCGAAATCAAAAAACTCATTGATCGCTGGGATATTGATTTCATTTATATTGATTCAGCTGCTCAACAAACACGGTTCGATTTCGCGCAAAATTACGATATATCCACCATCAACGCAAAGAAGTCTGTATTGGACGGAATTGGACATGTCTCGGGCGTCGTCGACAACGACAAGCTTTATGTTGACCAAGAAGCCAAAGAATCCCTTAGTTGTCTTGATGCGTATCAATGGGATCCTAATCCTAATTTAATGAAGGAAAAACCGAAGCACAACATGGCATCGCACATGGCAGATGCACTTCGCTACGCATTATACTCGTTCGAAACCTCACAAGTATCCTTCTAGCGATACCTACTCAAAAATAGTGGTTGACAAGTTACCTCAAAGTCGATATAATTCTTTAGATAAAAATGAAGGAGCCAAAGGAAAATGCCTAAGTTAAAACGTGACTATGTAAAGTATGTACGAGATAAGGCAAAGTCCAAGTATGCAAAGGGCTCGGCTTGCGAGATTTGCAACGAAACAGAACAGTTAGACTTTCACCATTTTTATAGTCTGACACCTTTATTGAACCAATGGCTCAAAAAGAACAAACATAATCCTGAGTACATACAAGCACTTCGGGATGATTTTATAGAAGAACATCATGCTGAGTTATATGATTACACAGTTACTTTGTGTCATACTCACCATTTAAAACTTCACTCCATTTACGGTAAAGACCCAGCTTTAGGAACCGCTAAAAAGCAGATGCGGTGGGTAGAGATTCAAAGAGAAAAACATAATGGCATGGTATAATAATTTATTTGGAGCAAATAAATCCGCCGATGTAGAGGAGAAACTGAATCCTGCTCAGCAATACTATGGTAATGACGTTCAGCCTTCTCGTGAGCCTACTTTTTCTTACGAAAGAGCTTATGAAGAGCTAGAAATTGTAAACCGAGCAGTAAACCTTATTGTAGACGATGCCGCAGAGATTCCTACCCTTGTAAATGGTCAACACAAAGGAATGAGTGTTGTAAAAGGTATTAAGCGTTCAAAAGTTGAGTTACTTTTAAATCAAGAACCAAACCCTTTTCAGGATGTTAACACATTTAAACGTAACTTAATTATTGATTATATACTTGATGGAAACATCTTTATGTACTTTGATGGCGTACACTTGTACCATCTTCCCGCAGAAAAAATGGTTATTCATGCAAGTAAAGATACTTATATAGAAAAGTTTACTTATAATGAAAAAATTGACTACAAGCCTAGTGAAATTATTCATGTTAAAGAAAACTCTTTTTACTCTATTTATCGAGGTGTTCCACGCCTAAGTCCTGCTCTACGAACTATGCAACTTATGATGAAGATGCGTAGGTTTCAGGATAACTTCTTTAAGAATGGTGCTGTTCCCGGCTTAGTACTCAAGTCACCAAACACACTTTCTGATAAAATTAAAGAACGTATGATGATAGCGTGGCAACAACGATACCAACCAGAAGCAGGCGGTCGTAGACCCCTCATTTTGGACGGTGGAATTGAGCTAGATTCTATCTCAAATGTAAATTTTCGAGATCTCGATTTTCAAAATAGTATCTCCGATAATGAAAAGATAATTTTGAAGGCGCTCGGAGTCCCTCCAATTATGATGGATTCTGGTAACAACGCCAACATTCGCCCAAATATGCGTATGTATTATCTTGAGACTATACTACCTATAGTCAGAAAATTAAATTTTGCACTCGAAAGATATTTCGGTTTTGAGTTAAAGGAAGATATTACAGATATACCTGCTCTACAGCCTGAACTTCGAGATGCCTCCGCTTATTATACTTCATTAGTAAATGGCGGTATAATCACTCCGAACGAAGCTCGTGAGCGATTAGGATTTGAACCTGTAGAAGGAGCTGAAGAGATTAGAGTCCCAGCAAACATTGCAGGTTCCGCAGCAAACCCTGATGAGGGTGGACGACCAGAAGAAGGAAACGAAGATGGCGAATAGACCACAAAGACTTAAACTTTGTAAAGATTTAGCAATGTATTTTGCAGAGAAAGGCAAAATCATGACACAGGAAGAGTATCTAAAGCAAGACGACAAACCAGTTTTACTTTCAGGTATTCGGAATGTAGGAAGAAGTTATTCTCGGGCAATTGAAATGATGAAAAGGGCACACCCTGACCTCATCGAATTGATTGAGAAGAAAAAGGTAGAGAAGGCTAAACCAAAGCCTACTTCGCCTAAAGCACCAAAGCCGGCACCAAAGGCAGCGGTCAAGCCTGCTGTTAAACCAGCAGTAAAACAGGATAAAGATGATGAATAAGATCTTTAATCTTACATCCACCTTTAAAGCCTTAGAAGAAATCGAAGATGGTTCTGTGATGATTCGAGGGATGGCAAGTACTACTGACTTTGATCGCGCGGGTGACTCAATCTCAGCAGAGGCTTGGACAAAAGGCGGTTTGTTAAATTTTGAGAAAAATCCAATCATTCTGTTTAATCATGACTATGATAAGCCGATTGGTCGAGCCACGGGGTTGAAAGCCGGCCCAAATGGTTTAGAACTTGAAGCAAAGATTAGCAAAGCTGCACCTGCTAGTGTTTGTCAGCTTGTTAAAGACGGTGTTCTTGGAGCCTTTTCCGTTGGTTTCCGGGTCAAGGACGCTGATTATATAAAGGAAACTGACGGACTAATGATTAAGGACGCTGAGTTGTTTGAGGTATCGGTAGTTTCTGTGCCATGCAACCAATCAGCTACTTTTTCGCTCGCGAAGTCTTTTGACTCTGATGCAGAGTACGAAGAATTCAAAAAAACTTTCACAAAGCGTGTAGATCTAGCCGGTCAGTCTCTGGCTAAGGATGAAGATATTACTTCTGGAATAGCTAGTGATACACCGGTAAGCACGGAGAAATCCGTAGATTTGGAGATCAAGATGGAAAATCAAAACATCGACTTGGAAGCTTTGGCAAAAAAAGTTGCAGATGACACTGCCGCTAAGATTGCTATGAAGCAAGCCGAGCAAAAAGCAGCTGAGAAAGCAGAAGCCGAAGCAAAACAAGCTGAAGCCCAAGCTCTTGAAGCACAAGAAATTCGCGTTAAGACTGGTATCCAGACTGGCGTTGAACAACTTATGGCCGACGTTGAAGCTAAACTAGCTGAAAAAGACGCCAAAATTGACGAAGTAGTTGCTGCTTTCAGCAAAGACCTCGAAGAAAAACAAGCCGAAATCGAAGCTATGCGTAACAGCAAGCG
>MDTC01120305.1_pt1 | contig 10655 bp, 10 predicted proteins | sample 811181 | NCBI WGS metagenome assembly MDTC01 (sample SAMN05326644, study PRJNA326480) | marine metagenome | isolation source: seawater | place: Pacific Ocean: North | collected 2011 | reverse complement strand
TAGGACCACCATTTTTATCTACGTCAATCGTATATAAACCTTCATCTGTAATCGATGCAACAGTGACTGTTGTTTGGCAATCTGCTTGACGGACCGTTGGATATTTACCACTGACTTTATAGGTCGCACCTTCACCTTTTTTAGGCGCATCATCAGTTACAAGTGTTAGGTCAACACCAAATCCTAATAAATGAGCAGGGGTTGGCAGAGCCAGTGTTCTAGGGAAACCTGGAACATTTTCGCCATCACCAACATTGATTAATGTTTGTGAAGCTCCTAAATAGGCTGGCGAAGTCTTACCACCTATAGCTTGAAAGAATGCTTCTGTACCAGCATCACCATTTGCATCCCAGTCAACTACATGCGTATAGCGTTGGTTTTTATCTTCACCTGCAGGAACCGTTACTACGCGCTCGTAAGTTGCACTATAACCATCGAGTTTCCAAGTACCTACAACTAAACCATTATTTACAACAGCTTCATCATCTTCACATGCTGTGAAGAGTAGCGCTGAGGAAATCGTTAAAAATAAAACTTTTTTCATTTTATTCTCTCCTTAATAAGTGTATTCTTAAAAATCTTTTAGTGTAATATATAGAAACAGAATTACTATTCTGAACTGATAAAAAGTACAGCTTAACTATAAAATGGGCAAATATTTTTTCATTTCAATAATAATCATTTTTTTCGCTTAATTTACTGACCATAAGAATCGTAATTTATTAATATGCTGAACAAATAACTTTAGCTTCAAATTAAATTTATTCATGAAAATTGCTGTATTAGTTAAACAAGTTCCCGGATCAGAATCCCCGCTACCTATAGCCCCATCGCAAGATTGGCTTGATGAAGTTCAGGTAGCATACGTGATGAATGAGAGCGATAGTTATGCGATTGAAGAAGCGCTGCAAATCTGTGAAAAGAATGGTGATGGAGAAGTGGTAGTGGTAAGTATGGGGCCCGATAGAATACAGAAGGTTATTCGCGAAGCACTGGCAAAAGGGGCTCATCGCGCGATTCATGTTCGCACAGATTCTCATGATTCGACGGACCCACTAACAACCGCATCCGCTCTTGCCGATAGCCTCAGAGATGAAAATTTTGATCTAATATTTTCAGGCCTCCAATCCGATGACCTTGGGTTTGGTCAAACTGGCATCATCCTTGGAGAAATGCTTGAAATGTCTACGGCATCTCTTGCGATGGCCACCGATGTTGGTGATGGGACAATTAAGGTTAAGCGAGAGCTTGAAGCGGGTTATTTTCAATGGGTTACCATGTCCTTACCAGCAAGCATTAGCGTGCAGTCGGGTTGCAATACGCCTCGCTATCCTTCCTTGAAAGGGATCATGGGGGCTAAGAAGAAAGAAATTAGCGAAGTAACATCTACCAATACCGATCAACAACAATCCATTAAAAAATTATATGCACCCAATAGTTCAAAAGAAACTGTAATGATCGAAGGTTCACCTGATGAAGTTGTGAATAAATTGGTACAGGTATTAAAAAATGACATTAAAATCGCATAACGGATTACGATGGACATATTAATCGTACTTGAAGACAGTAATGGTAAAATTCACCGCATGGGCCTAGAGTCGATTGCTGGGGCACAGCATCTTGCGTCTTCCCTGGGACTGCAGGCGTCCGCAGTTGTGATGGGTGCCAATGCTGACGTTTTAGCTAATGAAGCTTCTCAATTTGATTTGAATGAAGTAATAAAGATCAAAAATGATTTGCTATCAACTTATTCTTCTGATGGTTATGCGGAGGCCATAAAACAGATCATTGATAATGAATCCCCATCTTATATTTTATTTGGGCACTCATATCAAGTGCGTGATTATGTGCCAAAACTGAGCGCCAAACTCATGAAGCCATTTTTAGCAGATAGTATTGCTTTAAAGATTGATGGACAAACTGTTTCTGCGACCAAGCAGATGTTTAATGCAAAACTGTTTTCAGATGTATCACCTTCAACGGAAACTCCATATCTTATCAGCTTTCAGTCTGCAGCATATAGCGCAGATAATATTACCTCTGGAAGCGCTACTATTAAAGATTATGATGTTTCATTGGATACCTCAATGATTAAAACACAATCTGAAGAACCATTCAAAGAATCATCTGAAGACCTAGACCTTACTGCTGCCGAATTAATTGTATCAGTTGGCAGAGGAATTGGTAAAGAAGAAAACATTCCTTTGGCCAAAGACCTTGCAAGCGCAATAGGGGCAGAGCTCTCCGCATCGCGCCCGGTGGTGGACTCTGGTTGGCTTCCTGCTGCACATCAGGTTGGAAGCTCTGGACAATCCGTTACGCCAAAAATGTATTTGGCGTTAGGTATTTCTGGAGCCATTCAACATGTCGTTGGAATGAAAGGGTCGAAAAATATCGTTGCGATCAATAAGGATCCCGAAGCTCCTATTTTTGAAATTGCGGACTATGGAGTGGTAGGCGATCTTCTTGAAATTTTACCAAAATTGACCGAAGCCTTAAAATAAAATTTTTCTAATGCTTACTGGAATAGAGCGAGTCGCCTTTTTAGTTCTCATTATTTTTTCCATGAGCTTATCTTTTATAACGTTTTCACGGATGTTTAAGATCATTGCTAGAGGCACGCAGCCGATTAATTGGAAATCCGTAATTAAAAATTGGCCAAAAGGCTTGGCTATCTTTCTTAGCCAGAAAACCTTATTTAAAACACGCCCTGTGGTTGGTGCTATTCATGCTGGTGTTGCTTGGGGGTTCACCTTATATCTTTTAGTAAACGTTATTGACATTTTATATGGGATGATTCCAGGATTTACATTTTTACCTAACAATATCGCTGGAGATATTTATCGATTCTTTGTTGATAGTTTCAGCGTGATAGTTTTGCTTGGGGTTATCCTATTTATTATCCGAAGATTCATTACTAGAGATACGCGTCTAGTCACAAATGAACCAGTCATGTTAAGTCCAAGCGCTAAAAAGGGAGTAAAAAGAGATTCGCTAATTGTAGGTCTTTTTATTATTCTCCATGTCGGGTTTAGATTTATTGGGGCATCTTTTGAGGTTGCCTTACATGGAACTGATTGGAGTCAGCCTGGAGCCACCATGCTTGCATCTTTATGGGGAAATTTATCTCATGAAAGTCTCATATTTGGTGAGCATTTGAGCTGGTGGATGGCGCTAGGATTAATATTGCTATTTACCCCTTATTTTCCCTATTCAAAACATGCGCATTTGTTTATGGGACCCCTTAATTATATGGCTGATACAAAACGCCGCTCAATGACCGCGCTTGAGATTATGGATCTTGAAGATGAAACCCTTGAGCAGTTTGGCGCTTCCAAGCTTGAACACTTACCCCAGAAACAGCTATTAGATGGATATGCGTGTATTATGTGTAATCGATGTCAGGATATTTGTCCAGCATATCAAACAGGAAAGGAATTATCTCCAGCAGCAATAGAAGTTAATAAACGCTATTACTACAATGAGAATATGAAAGAATTTGCCAATGGCGCAGAAAGCCTTGATTCATTATCGCAGTGGATGCTTTCTGAGGAAGCAGCCTGGTCTTGCACTACGTGCGGTTTTTGCTTGGAAGCTTGTCCTGTAGGCAATGAGCCGATGGTAGATATTCTTAGAATGAGGCAAGATCTTGTCCTAATGGAAAGCAATTTTCCACGTGACGCAATGGAGGTTTTTGATAAAATTGAGAACTACGGAAACCCATGGGGAATGTCTCCGCAAGATAGAGAAAAATGGACCGAAGGAATGGACGTTCCTGTAATGCGTGAAAAAGGATCTGCTGAATATTTATATTGGGCAGGATGCTCTGGCGCATATGATGATCGAGGAAAAGACATCTCCCGATCGGTAGCAAAAATCATGAACGAAGCTGACATTGATTATGCAATACTAGGCAATGAAGAAACCTGTACAGGTGATTCAGCGAGGCGGATTGGAAATGAATATTTATTTCAAATGCAAGCGGCGCAAAATATAGAAAATTTTGAAAAATATAATGTAAAAAAGATTGTGACGCAGTGCCCACACTGCCTCACCACACTAAAAAATGATTATGGTGAAATAGGTACTGACCTAGAAGTGGTCCACCATTCAGAGTTTATTGCAGACCTTATTAAAGATGGCAAAATTGAACCAGAAGCATCTTTTGATGATGACATCACATTTCATGATGCATGCTATGTTGGTCGCCATCATGGAGAATACGATGCTCCTCGAGAAGTTTTGCAATCGGTTCTATCAGAAAATGCATCATTAGTGGAAATGCCTCGCAATAAAGAAGAAAGTTTCTGTTGTGGTGCTGGAGGTGGTAATATGTGGTATGAAATAAAGCAAGGAAAACGAATTAACATTGAAAGATTCGAAGAGGCGATCGAGACTGGAGCTAAAAAAGTAGCGACTTCCTGTAATTTTTGCATGATTATGATGGAGGATGGGAAAAAAGTAACCGGTCAAGATCAGAATATGGAAGTTTTCGATATTGCTGAACTTATTGCGGAAAGAATTTAACCCATGACACGATTATTTAAATTATTAGTAATTCCATTATTAATAATAACCAAAGATCTAAAAGCAGATTCAGATGAAATTGATTCAGGTGCGTTAAAATATAAATCTATGATTGCAACGCGAACTGAAGTAGCGCCAACTATAGATGGGAATTTAGATGACGAAGCTTGGGATCAGGCAATAGCACTTGATGATTTTATTCAGTTTGAACCTTATAATTTGAAGCCAACCTCAGTAGAAACTGAAGTTCGTGTATTGTATGATGATAAATATTTATACATAGCTTTTCAAAACTTTGATCCTGACCCAACTAAAATTATGTCAAGAATGAGCAGGAGAGATGATTTTGAAGGAATTGAGAGGAATGCAGATTGGGTTGGTATTGGCATTGACTCAAATAATGATGATAAAACTGGATATTGGTTTGCTCTTTCTGCCGCCGAAGTGCAGATAGATGTTGCTGTTGATGAAGCTGGCAGGGATTGGGATAAATTTGATAATAGTTGGAATGCAGTATGGGATGGCAAAACCTCTATACATTCAGAAGGCTGGTCAGCTGAGATTCGTATTCCGTTTAATGTATTTCAATACACGAAAGATGCAGTCCAGACATGGGGAGGGACATTCCAAAGAGGGTACTTCACCAATCAAGAAGAAATTCAATGGCCGGGTAGACCAAAAGGCGTAAGGGGTTATATCCCACATTTTGGAATTATCGAAGGAATTAAGAATATCCCTCAACCAAACAATCTTGAGCTTGTGCCTTATTTATTAGCGGGTCAAACCCAAACTGGCTCCATGGAGCAAGTAACAAATATTGGTTTGGACTCTCGCTATAACATTAACTCTACCACCACGCTCAATATGACATTTAATCCAGATTTTGGTCAAGTAGAAGCAGATCCATCTGTCCTTAATCTTTCCGCTTTTGAAACGCGCCTTGATGAAAAAAGACCTTTCTTTGTCCAAGGTGCAAATTTTTTCAAAAGTTACTTAAATTTGTTTAACTCAAGAAGAATTGGAAAAAGGCCTGGTTTTAATTCGCCTGATACCGGAAGTATTGTTGATAGGCCTAATGAAACTACAATATTAGGCGCAGCAAAGATATTAGCTGAAACACAGTCCGGAATTAGATACGGAATAATAAATGCTGTTACAAATCAAGAATATGGGACTCGGGAATATGAAGAAAATGGTACGTTAAAAAAGGATCAGTTTTTAATTGAGCCCTATGCGAATTACTTTGTAGGTAGAGTAGAGAAGCCATTTATAAATGAACTATCAACATATGGTTTTATGGCCACCGATCTTAAGCGACAAAATGATAATTCTCCCGCTAGCAGTATAGCTGCAGATGTATTATTAAATCTCATGGATAATAAATTATCATTTAATGGACAGATCGCAAATACTATGAATGAAAAAAATGGATATGCCGGAAGATTTGTGCTTAGTTATCGCCATCCGGTTTTATGGGATTTAGCTACATGGGGAGGCTATAGAGATAAAAACTGGGATGTTAGCCCAATGGGGTATCAGGAAAAAAACAATAATTGGTATTCAGGGGGGCGTGTATCTCTAAGAAGAGATCAACCTAAGGGAATTTTTTTGAATCAAAAAATAGAAGCTAGATTATGGCTTTCAGGCTTACCCAATGGTTTAATTACCAGAAATAATCTTGAGATAAAACAAACCAATAATTTTATGAATTATTGGAATTTTGGGTTAGAATTTGAGTTTAACCCTGAAACTTATGAAGATGACGATACTTATAGAGACGACCGAGCAAAAATAATTAAAGACGAAGCCTGGCAATCATTTAATACTTGGTTTACAACAGATAGAAGAAAAAAATATGTACTTAGGCCATGGTTTAAAATAAACAAAGGGGAGATTAGAGGTATTGGAACAGAGTATGGAGCTAGGATTACATTGAAACCAACAAACAATATCAATTTCTCTATCAATTCTTCAATTGAAGATAGGCCCGGCTCAATGCAGTGGGTGGATATTGTAGATAACGCTAATGGTGCATTTGAAGATGCTAATGGCAAATACGATATAGTTTATGCAAATATAAAACGCGAACAGCTTAATACAGAATTACGGTTAAATATTGCTTTTACCTCTAGAATGACATTCGAAGCTTTTTATCAGCCATTTAATGTTAAAATGGACTATAAAGATTATAGCAGCTTAGAAAGAGAAAAATCTTTAAGCATAAACCCTTTTAGCTATAATGGAGATGAAGATTTTGAAATTGATAATCAGCGCGGCACATTTGTATATAGATGGGAGTATAAGCCCGGAAGCTTAGTTTATATAGTTTATAATCTAAATGATAACAATTATTTTTCAAGCGAAGACCAGGAATGGAGTCAATCTAAATCGAATTCGCTTTTCTTAAAATTTGATTATTTCTTCCAGCCTTAATTCAGCCTATTGACTTGATAGATCTACCAAGTCAATTTTTAATGATTTAGCATGCTCCACAATTCGCTTATCGCGATAAAACTCGCCAAAATAAATTTTACAGATTCCTGCATTTGCGATTAACTTGAAACAGTCAAAACAAGGAGAAGCTGTAACGTATATTTCACTCTGGTCAATATTAATTCCATGCTTAGCGGCTTGCACTATAGCATTGGCTTCTGCGTGAATCGTTCTAACGCAGTGGTCATTTTCCATATCGTGCCCGATATCATCACAGTGATCCAGGCCTTTTATGGATCCATTATACCCAGTAGATAATATAGTTTTTCCTCGGACAATTACCGCGCCAACATGTTTACGATCACATGTAGATCGCGTAGCAACTTCTGTTGCGATATTCATGAAATATTTTTCCCAACTGACTCTTTTATGTGACACAACTATTTTCTTCTAGTATAAATTTTTACAGCTGAACGCAATTCACCAAAATAGATTCTTTCTACAGATTGCGATAAATGAGCGGTGATGATAAGATAGGCCCACGTTGGAACGGGTATATCCGTGCACCCTTTGATAAGTACACGCTTATCTTTATATTGATTCCAATCGGTTAATTCAACTTTTTTTCTAAAGGATTTTTCTTTGAGTATTCCCTCATCAAGAAAATCATCAAGATAGATAGTTTCCATTTACTCTACGATTTTATCTGAGGACATATATACTTCTTTATTGTCACCCATAAAATGATGATAGTCTAAGATCCCATATCCCTCATAGTGACGAGTAGGACAGCTTTTGCAGACAGGCTTCCCATCGGTGCGATGTTGAACTAGATCTAAAAGTTTTTTGTCTGTTTCAGAAGCCCCTGCAACTAGCTGCTCATCGGTTTCAACATACCATCGCATAGTAATTAGATATTTATATTTTTTTGATTCTTTATCTTTTTTAGTCATATTATTACTCCTTTATATTCAATCGGAATCAATTAGAAAATAACTCTTAATCATACAAAAATATTTGCAGTTTTTTTAATACTTTGAATTAATTGATCAATATCATTTGTATCATTGTAAAGGTAAAAACTTGCCCGTGCCGATGCAGAAATTCCTAATTTATTCATAATAGGTTGAGCACAGTGATGTCCTGCGCGAATACAAATTTTATCCGTATCAAGAAACTTTGCTAAATCATGAGGATGAATATCATTCACATTAAATGGAATAACCGCACCTCGCTCTGGAGGGTTACCATAGAGAGTGATGCCCTCAATTTTTGATAGTTCTTCTAGTCCATAATGCAATAATTGCTCTTCATGCTGTTGTATTTTATCAAGACCTACTTCTATCAAAAAATCTATAGCCGCCCCCAGACCAATGACTTGCGCAATATTAGGTGTTCCTGCTTCAAACTTCCAAGGTACATCATTCCAGGTTGATTCATTTAGAGTGACATTATTTATCATTTCCCCACCAGTTAAGAAAGGATCCATTTCCTCAAGAAGTGATTTACGCCCTATTAGTACACCAGCCCCAGTTGGCCCAACCATTTTATGGCTAGAGAATACATAAAAATCACAATCGATTTCATTTAAATTGACAGGAAAATGAGGAGCAGCTTGCGCTCCATCAATCAAAGATACTATACCTTTTGATTTTGCAATCTTTACAATTTTAGAAACGGGGTTGATCGTTCCAAAAACATTTGACTGATGCGTAATTGCAATTAATCCAATTTGTTGCATTGTCTTTTCAATAGAAGATAAATCAAGCGTTCCATCATCAAGCAATGAAATGTGATTTAAGAAAGATGAAACCTTTTTTGTTATTAATTGCCAGGGAACGAGATTGCTATGGTGTTCCATTTCAGATATTAAAACACCTTTTTCATTAGAAAGATTATTACTGCCCCACGCATGTGCAACCAAATTGATGGATTCAGTAGAGCTTCTAGTAAAAATTATCTCATGGGTATCAGGTACATTAAGAAATTTTCTTACTTTTTCCCTAACGGACTCATATTCATTTGTTGCTTTCTCTCCAATTTCATAAAGAGCGCGATGAATATTGGCATTATAATTTGAATAATAAGAACTAACTGAATCAATAACTGACTGAGGTGTTTGAGCGGTTGATGCTGAGTCTAAATAGACTAGCCCTTTTCGTTGGCTAAAGATTGGAAATTCTTTACGAATATCATCAACCTTAAACATCAGAGCATACCGAGCTGCAATTTTGCAGCTTCATTGATCATATCTCTATCCCATGGAGGATCCCATACTAGCTCAACCTTCACATCTGCAGTTCCAGGGATTCCCTCAATTTTTTGTTTTACTTCACCTGCAATCATATCACCCATTCCACATCCAGGCGCTGTTAATGTCATTTTAATTTCGACATTACTACCACCTTTTGAATTATCAGATAAATTACAGGAATAAATCAATCCAAGATCAACAATATTGACAGGAATTTCGGGGTCATAGCAAGTTTTCATCGCTTCCCACACTGCCTTTTCATTTGCTTTTCCATCAGTTTTAGTTTCTTCAAGCCATGGTTGAACTTCAGGTATTTTTCCAATAACATCTGCATCAACCCCTTCGATTCTTACTAGATTACCACGAATCATCAAGGTGTATGACCCGCCCAATGCTTGAGTGATATGACCTTCTTCACCTTTTTTTAAGGTAATTTTATTCCCAAAGGGAATTAATGTTGCTTCGCAATCTCTTTCTATAATGACTTGCTCATCAATATCTGAATACATAACTAATCCAATATATCCTTATGAATTTTATTAATAGCACCGCTAAAGCCATTCGTTCTTTGACTGCTGATGGCGCGATCTAGGCCAACTGATTCCAAAAATTGGCCTCCATCAACCTTTTTTATTTCATTTGATGTATGCCCATTAAATGATCGCTCAATTAATGAAAGCAGACCTTTGACGATCATCGCATCTGAGTCAGTTCTAAAATAATAGTTATCATCTTGCACCTCTTTTATTACCCAAGCCTGAGAAGTGCAGCCAGGTATTTGATTTTCCTGGGTTCGTTCATCTTTAGATATTCCTTTAGTGGTTTTTGCAAGATCAACTAAGTAAACGTATTTATCTCTTGGATCTGAAAAAATAGAGAACTCATCTTTGATTGTTTTTAACTTATCATGAATACTTGACACTACGCCAACACTCTCCCAAGAATTGCAGAGACCCTATTGCTTATATATTCTCTAGCTTCCTTAAATTGTATTAATTCAATAATATCAGATGCAAATCCTTCGACAATCAATTCCATCGCCTTTTTTTTATTTAAACCCCTTGATCGCAAATAAAATAATTCTTCAGGACTTATTTGTCCTGTTGTTGATCCGTGCGAACATTTTACATCCTCAGAATAAATTTCTAATTGAGGATTGGCATTCATGAGAGATGATGGACTTAAAACTAAGTTCTTATTGGATTGATTGGCATCAGTTTGACGGGTTCCCTTGTGAACGATTACCTTTCCATTAAACACTCCAGATGAACTATCAGATAATATATTTTTAAATGATTGATCACTATTGCAAAAATTATTTAAATGATTCAAAATAATATTTTGATCCTGATGTTCATCTTTTTCACTAATTGATAATCCATTTAATGAAGCAGTTGCCCCATCACCATTAAAATCTATTGCTATATCATGTCTAATCAAG
>MDTC01069750.1_pt1 | contig 10655 bp, 9 predicted proteins | sample 811181 | NCBI WGS metagenome assembly MDTC01 (sample SAMN05326644, study PRJNA326480) | marine metagenome | isolation source: seawater | place: Pacific Ocean: North | collected 2011 | reverse complement strand
GCACTTCACCCATACCAAGGTCGATCTTCTGGGACGCCATATTCATGCACTACGACGAAACGCGGCGCAGGGATCCCGTAAACTTAAGGATATGTCTCAGGAAGTCTCGATAAGGATATGACGACGAACAGGAAGCTTAACGGCGCGATTGTCCCCCGCTGCGAGGTCAGCAAATGCCAGAAGAATACTCTCTTTGATTTATGGGAGAGCTACTATCAGAACGTAGATCGGGCGATGTTTGAAGAAGACCTCGCGGAGAAGGACTGGATTCTGACGCTGTCGGATGAGGAAGGAATAATTCGTGGTTTTACCACGATGAAGTTTTATGAACTGGAGATTCGCGGGAAGGCGATTCGTGCGATTTTCAATGGAAGCACAATCATCGCCCGGGACTATTGGGGAGAACAGGAGCTTGTCCATACTTGGTGCCGCTTCATGGCAGAGCTGAAACGGAATGAGCCAGAGATTGCGCTCTATTGGTATCTGATCGTGAGCGGATTTCGCACCTACATGTTCCTGCCACTCTTTTTCAGGAATTTTTATCCAAATTATGAAACCGCTACGCCCGCTCTCGAGCAGGAAATCATTGATACCCTTGGCGAAATGAAATTCCCCGAGGAATACCGGGAGGGCATCATTCGTGTACAAGACCCTCGTGAATGTCTCGATCCGGATCTGGCAGTCCCGACCACGCATAAGTTACGAAACCCCCATATTCGCTTCTTTATCGAGCGGAACAAAGAGTATCTCCGGGGAGATGAAATGGTCTGCCTTACCGAATTCACCATCGAAAATACCAAGCGGACCGCTCATCAAATTGCAGAAGAGATTCTTGGATCTCTTAAGACAGCGAAGTCCATAACAAAGGAGGTGGTAGCATCGTAATGCAAGTGCTGGCAGGCAATGTGTTGTGGATGCTCTCGAGCATGTCTGCGTCTCGGCGTTTCAGGCGAGCCAGCCGGAGTGCGCGGCGCGCTCAAGAACAGATTTTGGCGTCCTTTCTCAGGAATAATGCGGGGTCAGCTTACGGGCTGAAGTATAACTACGGGTCGATTGCTTCGGTCGAGGAATTCCAGAAGCGTGTTCCTTTCGTCACTTATGAGGAACTTGAACCTTGGGTCCGCCGGATCATGGCGGGAGAGCAAGGAGTCCTAACCTCTGAGCCGGTTTTGATGCTTGAAAAAACGAGCGGTTCCTCGGGGCCTGCCAAATACATTCCCTACACGGCATCGCTCAGAAGAGAGTTTCAAAATGCGGTTGGGGCCTGGATCTATGACCTCTACAGAAACCACAAAGGGCTTTTTGGGGGAAGGCAATACTGGTCGATTAGCCCTGCCATCCATGAAGAGGAGGTCACCCCAGGGGGGCTTCCGGTCGGATTCGAAGAGGACGCGGACTACCTCAGTCCCTTTGCTCAGAAGGTGGTTAGGTCGGTGATGGCGGTGCCGCCCTCGGTCGCAGGGACCGCCGATATGGAGGCTTGTCGTAAGAAGACAATGAATGCGCTTGTCCAGTGTCGGGATCTCCGAGTTCTGTCCATCTGGAACCCGAGTTTCCTGACGACGCTCATGAGGCATCTTCCTGCGGGCAGAACCCCCGCGGAGCTCTGGCCGAAGTTATCTCTGATCAGTTGCTGGACAGATGGTGCCGCCTCCCGTTTTCTGCCTGAATTGGAGACGCTTTTTCCGGGCGTCCCTGTTCAAGGGAAGGGGCTTCTTGCAACCGAGGGGGTTGTTTCTGTTCCCCTTGCAGCTTCCCCTGCACCCGCCCCCGCAATCACCTCCCACTTCCTTGAATTCATCGAGGACGGTGGGAGAGCCCGACTGGTAGATGAGCTCGAGGTAGGGAAGAGCTATACGGTGGTTCAAACTACTGGTGGGGGCTTTGCCCGCTACTGTCTTGATGATCAGGTTGAGGTTGTCGCTCCCGGCGCGATTCGTTTCGTGGGAAGGAAAGGTCAGGTCAGTGATCTTTGTGGGGAAAAGCTGAGCGAAGCCTTCGTGGGAGACACATTCCAAAAAATGGGGCTCCGTGGATTTGTGATGCTCGCACCGCATTGGGGTAATCCTCCCCGGTATAACCTTTTTCTTGAAGCTGATCATTTTGAGGAAATTGCAGCGGAGGTTGAAGATCATCTATGTCAATCCTTTCACTACAACTACTGTCGGGATCTGGGTCAGCTCGGTCCAGTAAGGGGAATCCGTGTGACGGATGGAGACCGACGGTATCTCGCAGGCTGTGAAGCACTCGGTCAAAAGGGGGGGGATATAAAGCCCGCACACCTGCGGCGGGAACTGGATTGGTTTGAAAGACTAGGGGGGAGTTATGCAGCATAGGGCAAAAGGATGCCGGGTCCGATTTGAACCGGCAAAAGAGAGCGATGATGAGGCGCTGCGGGCACTTCTTCACAAAACTCCAATGGGTGGATCGATCTCCGTGGCGTTCCTCCGTGAACCGGGATATTTCTCGGCGACCCGGATCCAAGGCCCGTTTATTCAGGTTTTCATCGCTAAAGCCGGGGAAGAAATTGTTGGCGCGGCTACCCGAGCCATCCGCCCTATTTTTCTCAACGGGAAGATGATTGATGGGGGATACCTGAGCGACCTGAGAGTTGTTCCAGAGTTCCGGAGGGGAATGACTCTCGCAAGAGGATATCGGTATCTTCGGAATCTTCACGAGGATGGTCGAGCCGCGATCTATACCACCGTAATTGTAGAAGATAATAAGACCGCGCTCAGTACAGTGGGAGCCAACCGTGCAGACATGCCGACCTACCGTGATCAAGGACGAATCCTTACACCTATGATCTCTCTGCAGAAGAGACTTCCGGAAATACCCGCTGAGATTCGTTCCGCCACTCGCGAAGACTTTCCGGCAATTGTCGCAAAGCTGAATGAGAAAAAGATGCAGTTTCAGCCTGTCTATACCGAGAAGGATCTCCTAGATGGTCGGTTCCAGAATCTCCAAGAGAACGACTTCCGGATGCTGTTCCGGCAAGGAAAACTTGTCGGGGTCATGGCGGCCTGGAATCAGATGCCGTTTCGTCAGACGGTGGTTAAAAACTACGCTGGAGCTGTTGGGGTCCTGCGCCCCTTCATCAACCTCTTCAGGACACCACCACTCCCCGCAACGGGTGAACCGCTGCCTTTCTTTTATATCGCCTTTTCCGCGAGCGATACCGTCGAGGACTATCGCACGCTTCTCCGTTCAATTTATAACGAATCAATAGACGGTCCTCATTCTCATATGATTGCGGGACTTCATGAAAGAGATCCCCGTTTGCCAGTCTTATACGAATATCCTCACACGCATTTTGCGGGACGGCTCTTTTCGGTCACTTTTGATGGCCCGATTGAGATCGATGACCGTGTTCCCCACATAGAAGCTGCCCTGCTATGACCCTTCGCTCGATACGACTCTGGCTTGGAGGGCTGCTTCTGGTTGCTCTCGCCACTACAACGGCATTCTATTTCCGCCAGAATGCGGGCTTACAGGTTGGAGGAGCAATCTCGCTTCCCAAAATGGCTTGGCTTGCCTACGCTCTCATCGCCTGGTTTCTCCTGCCATTCTTCCTTTGGCGGGACCAACGGATTGATAAACCGATTCGAAAGCTGTTCGGGCTGTTCTGGTGCTTCATGATGGCACGGGGCCTTATCGAAGCAGTGCTCATCTATATCTTTGGCCACTGGCACCCGTGGTATGGCATTGCCCATGACTTGGCTGCCTTCTTTCTGGTAGCCGGGTTACGATACGGTGTACGCCCCTCGAATCCTGTTTCCCGGAGAGCCCTCCGGTTCACGGGAGCACTTCTTGTGGGCCTCGTCGCAGAGGCTTGTTTTGCTGGAATGTTCCTTCAGACCGGAGTGCATGAGTCCTCCACCTACTTCGCCTCCAGTTCAGCACAGTGGAATTTTGTCAATGCCATCACGATTCTCGTCCTGGGTTTCGTTCTCCCTGACTTTCTGAAGACTCTTCTGGGCCTCTGGTTTCCAGGAGATACCAAGGAGCCCTCGAAATTTTTTAGGAGAAGCCGGGTGGCCGCCGGTATTGGGGTCAGTTTAATGACCATTGCAGCCTTGGGGCTATGGTCTTTCATGATGGGTCTCGAAAGACGAGGCTCTCATTTTCAAGAGACTGGCTCTCAGATTATCGACTCCCTCAAGGTGTTCGCGAAGGATTTTCGGAGAAACGATACCGGTAGAATGAATGATTTCATCCTTGGAGGAGAGGCTGACTGGATCCTCACAGAGCAGGAACATGGGCACGATGTCGAGGTGCTTAGGTGGATTCCAAATGAGACCGATTTGACGCTAAATGACTTCTTCGTCCAGCTGAGAAAGAAGCGCCCGACTCTTCTGGATGTCGTCTTCAAGCTGCATTTGCTTGATGAAATTGTTTCTGAGAATGAGGCGCGCGGGACCTTCCGCTTCGAGATTACCACGGCGAATCAGACGGATTACGGGTTGATACAATCACGATTCCAACGAGGAAAGGATGGTCGTTGGAGAATCGCATCGGGCCAGCTCGTTAAGGGCTGGACCGTGAGTGGTCCTGCGAATCATTTCGTCGATGAAGCCCGGGAGAGGGGTATCGACTTTGTTCTTGAGGTGGACCCACGTTTCGAAGGTGACCGTGTGTGTAAAGGTCACGAGTGCCCGGGACCTTATAAGCTCACTTTTGAAACGATGCGCCATGCGTATGCCGGTGCCGCGACCGCCGACTTCGATAATGATGGGTACGATGACGTCTTCCTTTGTAACGGTAGACAACCGGTTCTTTACCGAAATCAGGGAGATGGAACTTTTGTCGACCAGACAAGATCCGCCGGGTTGGGCGATTTATGGCATATCAACGTTGCCTGCTTCTCGGACATTGATAACGATGGTGACCAAGATCTCTTCGTCGGAGCCTTCTTTGGCCCCAATCATCTCCTGCTGAACAATGGAGATGGAACCTTCCAAGATGCTACCGAATCGTCAGGAATCAAAAGTCACGACTACGTGACTTCTCTTTCGTTCTTTGATTACGATGCCGATGGAGATCTCGATCTGTATCTTGGACGTTTTGTAAACGCTGAGACATCCTTTCCAGATTCTTTTCTTTATACCAGGAACGGCGAGCCAAACATTCTTTACCGTAACAACGGGAATAATACATTTACCGACGTGACCGAGCAGTCTGGCTTGGGAGATATCGGACTGACTCTTGCGATTGGGGCCGCGGATTACGACGAAGATGGAGATCAGGACATCTATGTTGCCAACGACTTCGGCCGGAACGCCCTCTACCAGAATCAGGGCGATGGCACTTTTCAAGATGTGGCGAAAGAAACTGGCGCTCTGGGAATAGGAGGTAGCATGAGCACAAGCTGGGGGGATTATGACAATGACGGACGACTGGACCTTTACGTTGGTGCCGTGCGCTCAAACCAGCGCTGGTTCGTCCAGCCTATCACCGCCAAAAGAGTTGTATGGAAATTCATTCGGGAAGGAAAGATTGGTAATGACAACCCTATCCTTACTGATTTGCAGAACTATATGGGGGATGACTGGGCCAACATTGGAAATATCGCTATGGCAGGAAATGCTCTCTTCAGACAGAACGAGGACCATTCTTTTACGAATGTGTCGGAGGAAGCGGAAAGCAGGCCGGCCGGGTGGTATTGGAGTTCCGGTTTCCTCGATATCGATAATGATGGAGATCTTGACGTCTATGCGACCGACGGATGGATCACGGGCAAAAATCCCCACGATTTGTGAGCGGCATTCAACTCCGGTGCGGTCGCATCGGACAGGCCCTTCGCAAAAGGATATCTCTATAGCGACGCATTCATTGGGGAACGGTCGTTCAACGGAAACGAACGAAATCGTCTTCTGGTCAACCTTGGCAATGGCAAGTTCATTGAAGGGGCTACAGCCTATGGGGTGGACAGCCTGGGGGATGGACGAGGAATGGCCAAGGCAGACTTCGATCGCGATGGCGATGTGGACCTCATAATTACCAACTACAAAGACAGAGCCCACTACTATGTAAACAAGGTCGCGAAGGGGCACTGGCTACAGATTCGTCTACGGGGACGGCAGAGCAATAGGGATGGAGTCGGATCGATCATTCGCATTCGCGCCAGAGATGACCGGCAGATGAGGGTGATATCGGCTGGAGATGGCTACGCGTCGCAGTTTTCTCGTGTAGCCCATTTCGGGCTCGGAGAGAACGAAGTGATCGAGGAGTTGGAGGTGTTGTGGCCGAGTGGTAAAAAGCAACTCTTCGAAGGGGTTTTGGCTGATCAGATGATCGAAATCGATGAGGATGCAACCAAAGCAAGGGTGATCATGGCACGGAAAACAGCATCTAGCCCTTCCGGTCGCTAAGCGAGTCCCACATTTAATTTCAGGATCTATTTCAGTGGAAGGTTGATCGGGACGATGGTGTTTCAGGCAGGGCCTTGCTTGGGTCACTGATGACGAAAACAACGCATAGAGTTGTGAGCGCAGGACCAAACACTATTCAGGATGCTTTCAATTCTGTCAGAATTTAGGTAAACCCATTAAACACTTATGAGCTCTCAAGCGCCACCTCCACTGGTTCCGTTTCAGCACCCTGGCTATTTGGTTCGTCGAAAGGTGTTCAAGCTGCTCGGCGGAGCGTTTCATGTTTTCGATCCGGCGGGCAATGTAGTGTTATACTCCAAGCAAAAGGCTTTTAAACTAAAGGAAGACATACGGATATACACGGGTGAAGACATGGGCACGGAGGTCTTGACGATCCGAACTGACCAAATCATCGACCTAGGTGCCACCTATCATGTGCATGATTCCCAGCAAGGAGGAGTGCGGGTGGGCAGCCTTAAACGGAAGGGGTTAAAATCCATGCTGCGGGATGAGTGGGTCATTCTGGATTCATCTGGACAGGAGGTCGGTATCATTCAGGAAGACAGTGTTGCTTTGGCTCTATTGCGGCGACTGATGGTGGGCTGGTTATTGCCGCAGAGATATTATGGGACGATAGGAAATAATCCCGTTTCCGTATTTACTCGAAACTTTAACCCCTTCATCAGCAAGATCAGTCTGGATTTCAGCATGGATACCCAAGGTCAGCTCGACCGGAGGCTGGGAATCGCGGCCGTGATCATGCTGTTGGCGATCGATGGAAAACAGGGTTAGCGGTGTTCGTCCCTAACGGCAGCAAATAGTCGAGCTGGTTTGGGATCGGGAAAATCCTCATGGTTGCCGGGTTGGTTGCAATTGCGGAAACAGCCACCGGAACGGGGGGTGGTTCCGAGTCTTCCCTTTGTAGCTTGTCCAGAGACAGTAGTACTCCCGATCTTATCGAGGGGAACCTCCGGTCGGCTGTGGGATTTCTGCTGCTAGTAGTCGGAATAAGTCTGAGTTTGGTTCTCACTGAAGAGATCGCACCTAAGCAGTAAGATCCGATTGATTTTCGATTGGTTTTTAGTGGGCAAGTGGTAGTGCTACCGGGTGCCGTTTGAAGCTCATCCGCCCCCACTGCCAAAGGTTTCCAACCGCGGACTTTGGTTGAAGATTGGCGTTCCTATTTTCGGAATTCCGATGGCGATCGGGCTGATCTTGTTCCTCATTTATGGCACCCACACCAAACATAAGAGTAGAAGTACAATCTGGTGGACCGAGCGGGGTCGGAACCTTATCCCTCCGACCGCCACCGAGATTATTCTACGGCAAGATTTTCTCGATCATTATGCGCTCTATCGAGTCTCTGAGAGAGAGCTTAATCGTTTTCTTGATAAACGCTTTGCACGCCCAGGAATGATGCTCAACTCATTCAGTGAGAGGCAACCGGCGGACGCCGCGTGGATTGGAAAGGCGACCGGACCAATGGGGTGGAAAGTGACGCCAGATACCGTTTTGTACAGCTACGCGGCAAGTAATGGAGGCACTCACAACTACTATCACGATACTGCAACAGGGCTCACGTATCAAGAGTCAGCCTATTGGTAACGCTTAATCCGTGCGGCCTCCGACTTAGTTGTTTCCCTTTCCGTGTCAGGAGGAATGAGCGAGGATATTAGGGGCGTGGACTAGGGGTTGAACGGAGCGAGAACGATCAAAGCTCACATGGCTAATGGCCCACAGATTGACGCTGTTGGAGTTAACCGCCGTGATGCGTCGAAGGGTCGGCATCCAAGGAGTGAAGACATTGGTGGGTAAAGAAGAGCAACGGGGCTAGCCCTTGGTATTGGCGACCAGAGACTTTCTAGGGACTTTCTGGAATAAGGTTCGATTGGGATCCACGGACTATTTGTGGCACACCGTTATAAAGCGGTGCATTGCGGGTTGAGGGGCTCGTTAATAGGATGGACTACGTTCTCGACACCCAATCATGTGATACCACTTAAGATGGCCCCGAGTTGACAGAATAGGTGGCTCGGGAGCCAGTCAGATAGGGCGATCTTCCTATAATGCTTCGATGTTTGCTCTGGCAGGTCATCGGTGCTGGTTTGCTAGGAGGCCAAAGGGGTATGTTCAGTGTGGGTAATGCATTCGCGGGAGGATTTCCGCATGGCATATTGGAAAGCGACTCAACCTGATCAGATCACGGTCTGCTGCAACTGGCTAGGTTCCCGTCAGAAGCCGGTAACAACGCTATGACCGGATTACAAAGAAGGCCCTCCTTTGCAATGGCAGATTGAAATGCCGTCGACCTACTATGGTTAAATGAGAATTCGTTTCCTTTTTTGGGTAGTTGGCCTGCTGGCGGCTCATGGCGAAAAATGCCTCGGAGGCTCCTTCGAGGACGTTGCTCCACAAGCTGGCCTTACTCATGAGCACTATCCTTCTGATCGAGTGCCCTTAATGGGCATTCAAGCCTTTATGGCAGGAGGAGCCGCAGCCGTCGATTATGATAACGATGGCTGGACCGATTTATACTTCACCCGGCTCGATCAGTCAGACCTCCTCTATCGAAACGTGGGGGATGGCACCTTCGAGGACGTGACCACACGCACATTCGGCCACCGGCATCTCGCCAGTGTTCATACTAACGGATGTGCGTGGGCGGATATAGACAACGATGGAGATCAAGACCTGTATGTCACGAGTTTGCGCTCAAACCGGTATTACCTGTTTATCAATGATGGACAGGGGTCCTTTTCCGAAGAGGCTCAAGTGCGCGGGGCGTCTCTGCTGGGCTCCGATCTCCACTATGGTTTCAGTGCCAGCTTCGGTGACTACGATAACGACGGGTTTTTAGATATCCACGTGAACGAGTGGCGTAGTGCCGAACAAAATTTGACTCGAAGCCCTTCAAATACAAAATTGTTGCGCAACCGGGGAGCACTGGCTCCGGGCCATTTTGAAGATGTGACAGCCGCAGCTGGCGTTCTCATGGAGCCTCCAATGGGGGAGTCGATGGCCTTCTCCTCCCGCTTTCTGGACTTGGACTTTGATGGGTGGCCAGAATTACTTGCCGTCTCTGATGGGGGCACGAGTCGCCTATTTTGGAATAATCGCGATGGCACCTTTACGGATGGCACTCGCGCAGCGGGCGTAGGCACTGATCAGTATGGGATGGGAATGGCAGTAGGCGATTTTGACGCCGACGGCGATTTTGATTGGTTTATCACCTCGATTCACGGGCATAACGGAGGCGATGGAAACCGACTTTTCCGTTATGACGGTAACCGGGGATTCACGGACGTTACCGACCAGAGCAGAGTTCGGATTGGAGGATGGGGGTGGGGGTGCAGCTTTCTTGACTATAACAATGATGGCGATCTCGACCTCATGATGGTGAACGGAATGAACGGAGTGGCGGATGACATGTCCCTCTTATGGCGGAATACGGGTGGAGGGGTGATGTCCCAGGTAAACTTCTTTGAGGGAATAACGGACAATAGAATTGCAACCGGCACTTTAACGTTCGATTACGACAATGACGGTGATGTGGACCTTCTCGTAGTAAACAACGGCCACAAGCCAATACTCTATCGGAACAATAGCAGTACGAGGATGGACTGGCTGCAGGTCAAGGCAGTCGGCACGCGCTCAAATCGTGATGGAGTGGGAGCAATAGTCCGTCTTTATACCAGCGACTCCGACGTGCCACTGTCGCGGTTCGTTGATGGCGGAAGCAACTTCCTTGGCCAAAATGAACGGAGAGTTCATTTCGGACTGGGAGAGTTAACTCGCAGCATCGATAGGTTAGAGGTTACGTGGCCGTCGGGGCGGATCCAGAGGCTTTACGATATCCCTCCCAATCAGGTTCTTACGATCACTGAGCCTCCTCCCCGGCAGCTCAACCTGACAAGATTGTCCATGCTCGAAGGGCGGCCCTATCCGACATGGTCCTGCCAACCAGACTCAAGATGTCTTCTCGAAGTTTCCGAGGATCTGTATTCATGGCGAAAAGCTGCTGTTATTGAGGCCAGAGAGCACGAGGTGTCATTGCATGACCGGGACGCGCCCCGAAGGTTGAAGCGCTTTTATCGAGCTTGGCATTAAAACGCCGGGCTCCTGCCTAAGCGGTTGGTTTAAATTCATCGGTAACTCCATGGAGTGGAGTCGAAGGGGCAATACTCTTTCCAGCACTAAGTTTTAGGACCCTCAGTCCGTATTCCGCTCCACGCCTTGAGTTGTGTCTTGTGTCTTGGGGATTCCCGCCCATTCTCCCGCCGCCTG
>MDTC01003189.1_pt1 | contig 10656 bp, 11 predicted proteins | sample 811181 | NCBI WGS metagenome assembly MDTC01 (sample SAMN05326644, study PRJNA326480) | marine metagenome | isolation source: seawater | place: Pacific Ocean: North | collected 2011 | reverse complement strand
TCATTATCATTTTTAATAATTCTATTAAAGTCATCAAGTTGATCTAATTTTGCAAAATATTCATTTTCAAGATTATTTACTAAATTTATATTTTCATATACTTTAGATGTTAGCTCCGTATTCGTAATACATTGCGCACCAAGTTTTTTAATTACTTCTCCAGCGGCTATATTTGCAACAATAGACGCAAAATGAAGATCATTATCTTTAGATGATAGATACGCTGAACATAGAACCGCTATAACAGTATCACCTGCTCCTGTTACATCGAATACTTCTTTAGCCGAAGTTGCTTTTATATGTTCTGGTTTTTTATTCTTGCTAACTAAAATCATTCCTTCGGAACCTAATGTTATTAAAATCGAGTGTATATTTAATTTGTTTGATAAAATTTTTGCTTTTTTAATTATTTCTTTCTGGTCTTTGCATGGACCAACAATATTTTCAAATTCTTTTAAATTAGGAGTTATTGCAAATGCATTTTTATAGCTATTAAAATTATCTCCTTTTGGGTCAACAAATACTGGTTTTCTATATTTATTTGAAATTTTTATTAGTTTACTTATATTTCTTAAAGAACCCTTGTTATAATCTGAAAAAATTACAGCATCTGAATTTTTAATTAAGTTTTCAATTTTAGAAGTAATATTATTATTAGATTTATTTTCATGACTGCATTCATCATCAATTCTCATAAGTTGTTGGTTTTGACTTATTATTCTCATTTTTGTCGTAGTTTTATAATTTTTATCCGTCTTAGATATTAAGTTTATGTTTTGAGATTTAATTAGTTTTCTTAATATTTTCCCATTTGTATCTATTCCTACATCAGCTATCAAACTAGCTTCTTGCCCTAATGAACTTATATTTGCAGCAACATTGGCTGCACCACCTGGTTTTAATATTTCTTTTTCAATTTTTAAAACAGGAACAGGAGCTTCTGGAGATATTCTATTTGTCGATCCAAACGAATATTTGTCAAGCATTGCATCCCCAATAACTAAAATTTTAGATTTTTTGAAAATACTCATGATTTTATATATCCATTTTTAATATATGTTTTATTTTTATTAATGGCTTCATTCAGTAGTTTATCATTCTTAGTAAAATTTTCTCTACTATTAATTTCATGTTTTAGATGTAATAAGCCTGTAGAAAATATAGCCTCTTTTCTAAAAATATTATTATTGATTAATCTAACAACAAGGTCAGAATCTTCCCTGCCCCATCCAATATAAGACTCATCATATCCGTTTATATTTTCGAAATCTTTTTTCCATACACCCAAATTACAGGTTTTGGCCCCTTTCCATTTTTTCTTTATTATTTTTCTTAATGGGTAGTTTATAAATCTTAAAATTGGAATTATTCTATTAATATTTTTTTTCAATCTTAATTTTATAAAATCAATTGTGCTAATAAGGTTTATATCAATATTATCATCTACAATTTTACAGGAAGAAAATTTAGATAGCATTGCTCTATTGCCTCTTGCAAAGAAACCTGGCTCAGCTAATTTTCTGTGATTTTCTATAAAGTCATTAAAAACAACACAATCACCATCTACAAAAACTAAATAGTCTCCTGAAGATAATTTTACCGCTTCATTCCTTATTTTTGCAGCACGAAAACCTTCATCTTTATGCCAAGCATGATTAACAATTAATTTTTTATTTCTATAATTATCTATGAGTTGCTTAGTTTCCTTTGTAGACCCATCGTCTGCAATAATTATTTCGAAATTTTTGTCTTTTTGAACAAGAAATGAATTTAAACATTTCTTAAGAAAGTTTGGACTATTGTATGTTGTAATAATTACAGAAATTAGCATTATGTTTTATGAAATATTTTATTATCAAAATTCATCATCTTTGTTTAATTTATATATTGTAGAGCAATAGGGGCATTTAATTATTTTGTCTTTTTCTTTTTCTATCGGTAAAAATATTTTAGGGTGGGATAATTTTAGATAATCTTCTCTTGGACAACTTAGAGGCAAATCATCTTTATTTACAATTATTGTATTTTCTGATTTTTTATTTGTTGACATAAAAATTATTTTACAATTGTTAACCAGTCTTTATATTTTTCAGACTTCCCGTTAACAACGTCAAAGAATTTTTTTTGCAGTAATTCGGTTATAGAACCTCTTGAACCATTTCCAATAGCTCTATCATCAAGCTCTCTTATAGGTGTAACTTCTGCAGCTGTACCTGTAAAAAACGCTTCGTCCGCAACATATATTTCGTCCCTTGTTATTTGTTTAACCTTTACTTTAATTCCTTCATCTTCAGCAATTTTCATAACGGTTCTTCTTGTAATTCCGTCTAACGCCGAGTTAACTTCTGGAGTATATATTGTTTCATTATTTACAATAAAAATATTTTCACCACTACCTTCAGATACGTAACCATGAACATCTAACAAAAGAGCTTCATCGTACCCGCAATTTAAAGCTTCTTGTAAAGCAAGCATTGAATTTATGTAATTACCATTAGCTTTTGCTTTACACATTGTTGCGTTTACATGATGCCTTGTATAAGAGGAGGTTTTAATTCTTATACCGTTTTTTAAATTATCATCACTAAAATATGACCCCCAATCCCATGCTGCTACGATTAAATGTTCTTTTAGATTATCTGCTCTTAGACCCATTCCTTCAGAGCCATAAAAACACATTGGTCTGATATAACCAGATTTTAAATTATTTTCTTTAACTACAAGTTTTTGAGCATCCTCTATTTCTTTTTGTGAAAAAGGTATTCTCATACCTAGAATTTTTGCAGAATTTATTAATCTTTTAGTATGTTCTTCGAGCCTGAATATTCCTGTACCTTTATTCGTTTTATATGCTCTAACCCCTTCAAAAACACCCATGCCGTAATGCAGAGTATGCGTTAAAACATGAACCTTGGCATCTCGCCATGGCACTAATTCACCATCAAACCATATAAAACCATCTTTATCAGACATTGACATAATATGTTTAAGACTCCAAATTTTCAGATTATATTCATTTGCTTATGCAAATGAGAAATATTATCATTTATATCTCAAAACAAAAACTTATATTAAGGAAAATATAAATGCAAAATACACGTTTTTTTATTAATTATAAAGCTTTACAAGTAATTTTTATATTAATATTTACCTTTTTGCCTGTAATAGGTGAGGCAAATGAAATAAATGTTTATTCGGGTAGAAAAGCTAAATTAATAGAACCATTACTTGAAAGATTTAAAAATGAAACTGGGATCCAAGTTAATCTAATAACTGCAAAATCTGACGCATTAATTAAACGTATAGAATCAGAAGGCAAAAGCTCACCCGCAGATATCTTTATTACAGTTGATGTTGGTAGGTTAGATAGGGCTAAAAAAATGGATTTACTACAGGAAGTAAAGATAGACTCTATCAAGAATAAAATTCCCTCAAATTACATTGATAGAGATTATAAATGGGTTGGTTTGTCCAAGAGAATTAGAACAATTGTATATTCAAAGCAAAATGTAACTAAGAATGACATAGATAATTTTGAAGATTTAGGAAAAGATAAATGGAAAAAACGAATTTGTGTTAGATCATCTAATAATATTTATAACCAATCATTAATAGCATCTTTAATAGCAAATCATGGAGAAAAAAAAGCAGAAGAAATTGTAAAAAAAATAGTTGGTAATTTTGCAAGAAAACCATCTGGTAATGATAGAGCACAAATTTCTGCAGTTGCTAGAGGTGAATGTGATGTAGCAATAGTAAATCATTATTATTATATTTTAATGTTAAATTCAAAAGACCCAGTAAAGAAAAAAGCAGCAGATCAGGTTAATATACTTTTTTTAAATCAGGGTAATAGAGGATCTCATGTGAATATAAGCGGCATTGGAATTGTTAAATATTCCAAGAATGTTAATAATGCAAATAAACTTATAGAGTTTTTATTAAATAAAGATTCTCAAGAGTGGTATGCAAAAGTAAATAATGAATACCCTATAGTTAAAAATGCCAAAATTGCTGATTTACTTAATAGTTGGGGCGACATTAAGTTAAATGATTCAGTTTTAAATAAATTAGGAGATTTAAACCCTAATGCTGTAAAATTAATGGATAGAGTTGGTTGGCAATAAATAATAGGGGATATTTAATTTTAAATTTAGAAAGATTAGCGCTAGCTATTGCATTTATATTTATGGTGCCATTTTTTTATTTGGCTTCATCAGTTTTTTTTCCTTTCGGAGATAATTGGAATCATATAATTGACACAGTCTTGCTAGATTATTTTGTAAATTCTTTATCCTTAGCTGTTGGCGTTGGTTTTCTTACATTTATCATAGGTACTAGTACTGCATGGTTAACATCAATTTATGAATTTCCTTATAGGAAATTAATCTCTTGGCTTTTACTTATGCCATTAGCAATGCCAGCATATATTATTGCTATAACATATGTAGGCATTATAGATAGCTTTGGTTTTTTGCCAGATATAAGAAATTTGTTTGGTGGAATTATTATGATTTCACTAGTTACTTATCCTTATGTATATATTTTAGCTAGGGGTGCTTTTTTAGAGCAATCTAAAGAATTATTTGAGAATTCGCAAATTTTAGGGGCATCACAACTTCAAATATTCCTTAAAATATCAATACCAATGGCTCGACCGGCAATTATTTTAGGGGTCACTTTAGCTGCTATGGAAGCACTTGCTGATTTTGGAACTGTAACATTTTTAGGAATACCTACTTTCACTACTGGAATTTTTAGGATATGGCATGGTATGAATGACACGGTTACTGCAACTCAAATGGCAACTTTATTGCTGAGCATAGTTTTTATTTTTGTTTTTATTGAGCAGAATTCTAGAAAAAAAGTACGTTATGCAGAAAATATAAAAACTCAATCAAGATTAAATTATAAAATTACCTCAAGAAAAAATAATTTTTTAATAATTCTTTTGTGCGTATTGCCATTGACTCTTGGTTTTATTATACCTTTTTTTCAATTATCTTATTGGTCATTATTTGTTTCTAGTGAACCATGGGATAGTAATTTTTTTAATATAGTAAATGACACATTATTATTATCTTTTTCTGCAGCTCTTATTATTTCTTCTATAGCAATTTTAGTTACATATATGAAAAGATTGAGACCAAATAGTGTTACAAATAAATTTATGCAAATTATAACTCTAGGTTACGCAATTCCTGGCCCTGTAATCGCTATAGCTGTAATGATACCACTTGCAAGTTTTGATAATTATTTAAATCAATTTTTAATAAATAAATTTAATTTTTCTGTAGGTTTAATTTTTAGCGGTACAATTTTTATATTAATTTTTGCTTATTGTATTAGATTCTTAACAGTATCTTCTAGAACTATAAGATCTGGTTTAGAGTCTATTAATATTGCTACAGATGATTCTGCAAAATCATTAGGTGCAAATACAACAACTTTATTAACAAAAATTCACTTCCCAATGCTTAAAACATATATATTAACTAGTTTTTTAGTAGTCTTTATTGATCTAATGAAAGAATTGCCACTAACACAAATTCTTAGACCTTTTAATTTTAATACTTTATCCGTTAGAGCATTTGAGTTAGCTTCTGATGAGAAAATTGCGGATGCTTCAAATGCTGCAATAATGATTGTTTTGGCCGGCATTATTCCTGTAATTTTTATTACAAAAAATATATTAGGAAAAAGAAATAAGGTATAATTTATTATATGAATAAAAAAATTATTATTTCTGATTTATCTTTAGAGTATGAGGATAAAAAAAAAGTACTTTCAAATATTAATTTTGATATTGGAGAATCTGAAATAGGATGTATATTAGGCCCTAGCGGATGCGGAAAAACTTCTTTGCTTAGAGCAATTGCTGGATTTGAAGATATAAATTATGGCACTGTTTTAAAAGATGGAGTTTGTATTAGTAATAGCTTAGAAAATACTCCGGTACAAAATAGAAATATGGGAATGGTGTTTCAGGACTATGCGTTATTTCCAAATATGGATATAAAATCTAATGTAGCTTTTGGTATTAAAAATCAAAAAGATAATGATAAAGATCAAAGAATAAATTACTTATTAGATTTGGTAAATTTAAAGCAGCAAAAAGACAAATTTCCACATGAACTGTCTGGAGGAGAACAACAAAGAGTTGCTTTAATAAGAGCACTAGCACCTTCACCAGAAATTCTTTTATTAGATGAGCCTTTTTCTAATATTGATGCAGATATAAAAGAAGAGCTAGTTTCCGATGTTAGAGATTTGCTCAAAGAATTATCTATTACATCTATTATTGTTACTCACGATCAATATGAAGCATTTAATATCGCAGACAAGGTTGCAATAATGAATTGTGGAAAAATTGAACAGGTCGGTACCCCATATAATATTTATCACAAACCAGTTAATAAATTTGTAGCAGACTTTATTGGATTAGGTGTTTTTTTACCTATTAATAAAGGAAAGAATGGAGAGCTAAAAACTCCTTTAGGATTACTTGATAAAAATAGAATTAATCACGATATGTCAAAAGTTGAAAATTTAGAAATGTTGGTCCGCCCTGACGATATTATACATAATGATGAAAGTAAACTTAAAGCAGTGGTTATAGAAAAACAATTTAGAGGCGCGGAATTCTTATATAAATTATTATATAATGATGAATATCCATTACTTTGTTATGCGCCAAGCCATCATAATCATAAGATTGGTGAATCAATAGGTATAGATGTAGATATTGAACATTATGTTATATTTGATAAATGAAAAAAAAGAACACAAAGTTTTCTAGAGATATAGTTAAGGGTTATGAAAGAGCTCCAAGTAGAGCTATGCTTAGAGGAGTTGGGTTTGATGATAAAGATTTTGATATTCCTCAAGTAGGCGTTGCTTCAACATGGAGCGAAGTTACTCCTTGTAATTCACATATAAATAAACTGGCAGAATCTGTAAGTTTAGGGGTTAAATCAAATTATTTGAAGCCAGTAATATTTAATACAATCACAATATCCGATGGTATATCAATGGGCACCGAAGGCATGAAGTATTCATTAGTATCAAGAGAAATAATTGCTGATTCTATTGAAACTGTAGCAGGATGTGAGGGGTTCGATGGTTTAATTGCAATAGGTGGGTGTGATAAAAATATGCCAGGATGTTTGATTGGTTTAGCAAGATTAAATAGGCCATCTTTATTTATATATGGAGGCACAATTATGCCCGGCAAATATAAAAATAAAAAAATTGATATCGTTTCTGTTTTTGAAGCTGTAGGACAATTTGCAAAGAAAGAAATTTCTAAAAAAGAATTAAAACTTATAGAAGAAAATGCAATTCCAGGGCCTGGGTCTTGTGGCGGCATGTATACTGCTAATACAATGGCATCTGCTGTAGAAGCTTTAGGAATGAGTTTACCTGGAAGTTCATCGCAGGCAGCAATATCAAAAGAAAAAATATCAGATTGTATAAATTCTGGCAAAGCTATAAAGAATTTATTAGAAAAAAATATTACACCAAAAGATATTATGACAAGAAAGGCATTTATTAATGCTATAACTGTTACGATTACATTAGGCGGTTCTACAAATGCTGTTTTACATTTATTGGCTATGGCAAATGCAATTGGCGTTAAGTTAGAGCTAGATGATTTTACAAAAATTGGTAAGAAGGTTCCTGTTTTAGGAGATTTAAGACCAAGTGGAAAATATATGATGTCAGAGTTAGTTAAAATTGGTGGAATTCAACCACTAATGAAAATTTTACTTGATGAAGGAATGCTTTTTGGAGATTGCCTGACTGTTACTGGAAATACTTTAGATAAGAATTTAAAAGATGTAAAAAAGTATCCAAAAAAACAAAAAGTAATTAGACCTCTTAGTAATCCAATAAAAGAAGATAGTCATCTTGTAATTTTGTATGGAAATATAGCGCCCGATGGAGCTGTAGCAAAAATTTCTGGAAAGGAAGGATTATTATTTGAAGGAAAAGCAATAGTTTTTAATTCAGAAGAAATTGCTATGAATGCAATATTAAAAGGAAAAGTTAAGAAAGGACATGTTGTTGTTATAAGATATGAAGGACCAAAAGGTGGTCCTGGTATGAGAGAAATGCTAGGTCCAACAAGCGCAATTATGGGCAAAGGTTTAGGAAAGGATGTAGCTTTACTAACGGATGGTAGGTTTTCTGGGGGGAGTCATGGGTTTGTAATTGGGCATGTTTCTCCCGAAGCAGCAATAAAAGGACCAATAGCAATAATAAAAAATGGGGATCGAATAATTATTGATGCTCAAAAACAGATAATTGATTTAAAAATAAGCAGAAAGGAAATAAAAGAAAGAATTAAAAAATTATCTCAATTTAAAACTAAATATAAAAAAGGTGTTTTAGCAAAATATGCATCATCAGTAAGTTCAGCTTCAGAAGGTGCAGTAACAGATATCCTGTAGTAACTTATTTAGCTTGGCCTAATTGTAAATCTTCCAGTAAATACCCATCTAATTAGTAAATATGATGGGAATATTAATAATGCTGCTAACGCAATTTCACTTTTGTCGTATGGTAATAATTTACCAATGAAAGTAAATATGGACTTATCTTTAATAAAAAAATAAATTATATTAAAAGGATGTATTAAAAATAACATTAATGTTATAGCATACATCAGCCTATTTAGTCTTTGATAAATACTATGCATTTTAAATCCTCTAGTAAATAAGTTATTTGTTTAGCAATTTTACACTTAAAATTTTTTATTTCAAAAACCAGCTTTTTTCAATAATTCTTTAGCTTTTTCTTTATCCTGCTCTACTAGATTACCTTCTTCATACATCATTGCTAATGTTGTTAACGATCCTACTAACCCTTGGCTTGCTGCCTTCGTATACCAATGAATAGCGGCTTGTCCATTTTTTTCAACACAGTCACCTTCCATATACATAAAGCCTAATCCATGTTGAGCTAAAGCATGACCATTTTCTGCAGCAGCTTTCATCCATTTAAAAGCTAGGAGTGGATTTGTTTTATTTCCTAAACCATTTTGATACATTATTGCGCATCTATGCTGAGCTTCTGTGTTACCAGCCTCTGCTAGGGGCGATAAAAGCTGCATAGCTCTTGAAAAATGTTTAGCTTCAAAGGCACTTAAACCACTACTAAGTTCAACTTCAAGTTTTTTCATATTTATATCCCATTAACAATATTTTATTTTGATAGTATATACATATAATATATTAATTATAAATGATTTGGAGAGAATCTATTGCCAAAAAATGTGTTAAGGAAAGCAATTCAAAAAGTTGCTACAGGACCTGAATTTAGTAAAAATATTTCAGAAGAAGATAGCTATAATTCTATGTTAAATATTTTAGATAGAGATGTAGATACTGTTCAGGCTGCAATATATTTAATTGCTATGAGGATGAAGAGAGAAACTATGGATGAAAACATAGGTTCTTTAAAAGCATTGATTGATAAGTCAAATATTATAACTTCTGATGTTGATGAATTGCTTGATATTGCTGAACCGTACAATGGCTTTCTAAGAAATACTCCATTGAGTGCATTCATGCCAGCTGTATTTTCTTCTGTAGGAATACCTTGCGTTACACATGGTGTAGAAACAGTTGGACCAAAATTTGGATTGACGATTAAAAGGATATTAAAAACCTCAGGAATAAAAGTTGATAATACATTAAAAGAAGCATCAGAATATTTGAGCAATAAAGATATTGGCTGGGCATATATTGATCAGGAAAAATTTTGTAAGCCTTTATATGATTTAGTAGATTTAAGAACCAGAATGGTTAAGAGAACAGTATTGACAACTATAGAGGTTCTTGTGGGACCAATAAGAGGTAAAAATAAAACTCATCTGTTAACTGGATATGTCCATGCAGCATACCCACCAGTATATTCCGATCTTGCAAAAGTTTCAGGGTTTGACTCTGCAATTCTTGTTAAAGGAGTTGAAGGAGGAGTTTCTCCAGCTTTAAGAGGAGAAGGAAAAGTTTTTTATTATTTAGACAATAATGAAATGAAGGAAACCAAATTTAATGCGAATAATATATCAATACAGCAAGACATGAGAGCAGTCCCATTGCCTAAATTAGAGAAAAAGGAAGAAAATAAATTAGATGAAATATCAAGTGATATTAATGTCCAAGATTTTTCCGAAAAAGTTTGTGAAATTGGAAAAGAAGCATTAAGCGGAAAACAAGGACCTGCAAAAGATACTTTAATTTATACTGGAGCACTTACATTATCAATAGTAAAGAAAATAGATTTTGGTGAAGCGGCAGATCAAATTAAAAAAAATATAAATAGTGGAAAAGCAAAAGAATTTTTTTATAATGCGACTTGATTTATAATTAATTAAATAAATATTGTGTAATTTTACAAAAGGGGGTGGAAATATGGACGATACATATAGAAATGCTGTTGTGCAAATGGAGGAACAAGATGTTCAAGATGAATATATACTTGGTTGGCAGGGGGGATATCTAGGTCATCCAGAAAGAGAAGAAACTAGAACAACAGATGCATACGATGCAGGATATGAAGATGGAAAAGAAAAAAATTTATCTAATCTAGGTAATTGGAAAAAATAAAATTATTTGTTTACTAAAGAGCTTATAGGTCTTTTTAAAGATA